>Ga0207641_10000190_pt1 | contig 84715 bp, 77 predicted proteins | sample KBSSwiS62_FD_184306 | JGI IMG/M metagenome (GOLD analysis project Ga0207641, IMG submission 184306) | Switchgrass rhizosphere microbial communities from Kellogg Biological Station, Michigan, USA - KBS Switchgrass S6-2 (SPAdes) (version 2) | ecosystem: Host-associated > Plants > Roots >...
CGCGTCCACTGACGATTGCGACTGCCGCAGCCCGTTTGGCGGCCGGCTTCGCCGTGCGTGGCGGGGGCCGGCCGGGGCAATGATGGGACGGCCGAGGATCGCCTTGCTGTCGAACCCCAAGTCGACCGGCAACCTCGCCCAGCTGCCGCGGATCCGCGCTTTCTGCGCCGAACATCCCGACATTTTCCATTACGAAGTCGAGCACGCCTACCAGGTCGGCGAGGCGCTCAAGACGATCGCCCGGGTGCGGCCCAAGGTGCTGGTCATCAACGGCGGCGACGGCACCGTCCAGGCGGCGCTGACCGAACTCTATAACGGCGGCCACTTCGGCGATTCGCCCCCGCCCGTCTCGGTCCTGCCGAGCGGCAAGACCAATCTCATCGCGCTCGACCTCGGCGCCCGCGGCGATCCGATCGCGGCGCTCGAGCGGCTGATCGAGATTGCCCAGGACGATCTCGCCCCGCACCTCGTCCCGCGCGAATTGATCGCGCTGCGCCAGAACGGTTCCGAGCGGCCGGTGATCGGTATGTTCCTCGGCGGTGCCGGACTGGCCGAAACGATGCTCTACTGCCGACACAAAATCTATCCGCTGGGACTGCCCAACAGCGTCAGCCATGCGCTGACTTTCGTCGCTTACATCGCGCAGCTGGTGCTCAAGCTGAAGGCGGGCTTCCTGCCGCCGCCGGCCGAGCAGACCGATCTGATGATGCATCGGCACGGGCGGATTTCGGGCCGTTTCGCGTTCCTCGCGGTCACCACGCTCGACAAGATGCTGCTGTCGGGACAGGTCGGCGGCGTCGGGCAGGGGCCGCTCAAGGTTGTGGCGATCGAAGAGAGCGCGAGTTCGGTATTGCGGGCGTTGCTGGCCGGGCTGACCGGCGGATACCGGGGCAAGAAGATGCGCGGCGTCCACTTCGAGGAAGTCGATGAAATCACCATCGAGGGCGACCGTTCGAACGTGATCCTCGACGGCGAGACCTTCTCCGCCCAGCGCGGCAGCCCGATCAACCTGACGCCCGCGCAGCCGCTGTCGTTCGTCAAACTGGCGGCGTAAACACGTCCCCATGTCCGACCTGCGCGAGCTCGTCGCCGAGGAACTGAGCCTGCCCGTCGACCCCCGTGCCGCGGCGGTCGGGGGGGCGATCGCGGCCAGGCATGGCGCGGCGAGCCGGGCGGTGCTGTTCTACGGATCGTGCCTGCGCGAGGCCCAGCTCGACGTGTTGATGCTCGATTTCTATTTGATCGTCTCGGACTATCGCGCGGCCTATGCCAAGCGCTGGCTGGCCGCCGCCAACCGCCTGATCCCGCCCAACGTCTTCTATGTCGAGCATGACGGGCTCGCGGCGAAATATGCGGTGCTGAGCGAAGCGGATTTCAACCGGTTGAACGGGCCGGAGACGCGGAGCGTGTCGGTCTGGGCGCGGTTCGCGCAACCGTCGCGGCTGGTGTGGGTTGCCGACGTGCGAGCCCGGCAGTCGGCGATCGACGCCGTCAGCCGCGCCGCGCCGACATTGCTGGCCGCCGCGGGCGGAGACGCGGGCGACGACCCACTAGATTTATGGCGGCGGGCGTTCGCGCTGACCTATTCGGCCGAGCTCCGGGCCGAGCGCAAGGCCCGCGCGACCTCGGTCGTCGACCTCGATCCCGACCGCTATCACCGCTTTACCGGGCCGGCGCTGGAGCAGGCGAAAATGCTGAAGGTCAGCGGCGGCTGGGCGCGGCGGCGCGCCGAGGGCAAGCTGCTGTCCGTGGTCCGCCTCGCCAAGGCGAGCGCGACCTTCGCCGGGGGCGCCGACTACATCGCGTGGAAGATCAACCGCCACGCCGGGACCAATATCGCATTGAAGCCGTGGCAGCGCCGCTGGCCGCTGCTCGCCGCGATCAGCCTTTTGCCGCGGCTTTTGAAGTCTGGGGCGGTGCGCTAGCAGTCCGGGCGAGAGCCGCGGAGACCGCGCCAGCGAGCGCGCCGACGGTGAATGGCTTGCGCAGCAATTCGTGGCCGCGCAACTCGTCGCTCTCGCCTTCGCCGACATAGCCGGTGACGAATAGCACCGCGAACTCGCGGGTTTCGGTCGCCTTCAAATGGCGGATCAGTTCGGGGCCGGTCATCTCGGGCATGATCACGTCGCTGATCACCAGATCGAACTCGGTGGACTGGAACAGCGCGATCGCCTCGGCGCCGCTGGCGCAGTCGACCGGCTCGTAATCGAGATCCTCGAGCGCCCCGACAGTCGCGGCACGGACCCGCGGGTCGTCCTCAACCAGCAGGATACGCGCGCCGGGGACGCGGACGTCGCTGTCGGTGCGCTGGACCGCCGGGTGGATACGGACCTGCGCCGCCGCTTCGGTCCGCGGCAGATAGATCGATACGGTGGTGCCTTTGCCGACCCTGCTTTCGATCCCGACTTCGCCGCCCGACTGGTGGGCGAAGCCGAAGATCTGGCTGAGCCCAAGCCCGGTGCCCTTGCCGACCGGCTTGGTCGTGAAGAACGGTTCGAACGCGCGATCGAGGACTTCCGGGGTCATGCCGCAGCCGGTGTCGGCGACACTGATCTTGACGTATTCGCCGGCGCGGATGTCGCCGACCTGATTGGCCGCGACCGTCTGATTCTCGGTGGTGATGCGCATCACGCCCTGGCCGTCCATCGCGTCGCGGGCGTTGACCGCGAGATTGACGATGGCGTTTTCGAGCTGGTGCGGGTCGACGTAGGTCGGCCAGGTGTCGCGCGCGACCTTGACGTCGATCTTGATCCGCTCGCCGATGGTGCGGTCGAGCAGATCGGACATGCCGACGATCAGATCCTTGCTGTCGATCCGCTCGGGCAACAGCGGCTCGGAGCGGGCGAACGAGAGCAAGCGGCGAGTCAGCGCGGCGGCGCGGGTCGCGCCCTCCATCGCATTCTGGAGATGCGACAGCACCTCGCGGCGCGGGCCATTGAGACGCCGCTGAGCGAGGTCGATGCCGCCGACGACGACGGCCAGCATGTTATTGAAGTCGTGGGCGATGCCGCCGGTGAGCTGGCCCACCGCCTCCATCTTCTGGACCTGGCGCAGCTGGGCCTCGGCCGCCTGGCGCTCCTCCGCCTCGGCCTTGAGCGCCTGGTTGGTTTCCCACAATTCCTGGGTGCGGTCGCGGACCGCTTGTTCGAGCGCTTCGGAACGCTCGGCTTCGGTTTCGATCTGCTTGCGCGCAAGAGCATTCTGGCGGAGCGCCTGGAAGGCGACGACGCCGAGGAACACCGCGCCGAGGCCGACGACGATGCCGAGCCAGCTCAAATACGTTGTGAATTGGTCGGCCTGATCGGAAAAGAACTGGCTCTGGGCAATGCGATTGCGCAGCGACTGGCGCTCGCTGGTGATGATTTCGTTGAGCTTCTTGTCGACCGCGATGACGCTGGCGTCTTTCTGGGCGGAATAGAGATAGCCGATTCCGTTCTGCCCCTGGCTGGCCAATGCCGCCCGCGCGGCCGGCGCGAGCAATTGGCTCCGCCGACTGTAGAGGGCCTGGAGATCGGCGACCCGGCGTTCCTGCTCGGGGTTGCCCTTCACCAATTTGGCCAGTTGGCTGATCTGGAAACCGGCGAGTTGCCAATCGCTGGCATAGATATTGCCGCTGTGCTTCTTGTCCTCGTCGAGCACGAACAGCGACAGAGCGGACTCCGCGCGCGACATGTTCGAGCTCACGTTGCGGACGACCAAAGCGACGTCATAGGCATGGCGCTCGGCGGCGAGTGCCCGCTCACGCGAATCGTTGGTGAATTTGACGAGGAAAACCATCGCCAGCAGCACCAGCGCGGCGATCAGTCCCGCGGCGGCGGCGCCTCCGCGGCGCCAGTCAAACCGCACTTCGTCCCCGTCCCCGATCATTCCGCCAGTCTAGACCCGTTAACCATTGGACGAAAGCCAAAGGTTCCCTCGAATTCGCCGTTTTCGCTCAGTCTATGCAGCCTGTTGCACGGCCCGCCGCAGCGAACATGGCGAGAATCTCACCGACCTGGTCTTCGCTGTGCAACGCACACAACGAGCAGCGCAGCAGTGTCATGTTGGCCGGGGTCGCCGGGGGGCGCGCGAGATTGACGTACAGGCCCTCGTTCAAGAGCGCTTCCCACATCGCGGCGCCGGTCTCGAGATCGGGCATGATCACCGCGATAATCGCCGATTGCGGCTCGTCGGTGCCCAGGGTGAAGCCGAGCTGGCGCAGGCCGGCGTGGAGGCGCTTGGAATTTTCCCACAGATGGGCGCGCTTGTCGGCGCTGTGCATGAGCTTGCGGATCGAGGTCGCCGCGGTCGCGACCACCGACGGCGGCAGCGAGGCGGTGAACACATAGGGGCGGCAGACCAGCCGCAGGATTTCGAACTTGGGGTGATTGGAGACGCAAAAGCCGCCGACCGTGCCGACCGATTTGGAGAAGGTGCCGATGATGAAATCGACGTCGTCGATGATCCCCTGGGCTTCGGCGACGCCGCGGCCGTGCTCGCCGATGAAGCCCATCGAATGGGCCTCGTCGACCAGCACCATCGCGCCATTCGCCTTGGATATCGCAACCATCTCTTTCAGCGGGGCGATGTCGCCGAGCATCGAATAGACGCCCTCGAGCACGACCAGCCTGCCGGCGCCCTCGGGGATGCGCTTGAGGCGCTTTTCGAGCGCGTCGATGTCGTTGTGGCGGAACGGCACGATCTGGGCGTTGCCGAGCGCACAGCCATCGTAGATCGAGGCGTGGCTGTCGATGTCGAGCACGATGTAATCGTCTTTGCCGGCCAGCGTCGAAATGATCCCGAGGTTGGCCTGGTAACCGGTCGAAAAGACCATCGCGTGGTTCATCGCGTAGAAGTCCTTGAGCGCTTCCTCGCAGGCGCGATGCCCCGAATAGGTGCCGTTGAGGACGCGGCTGCCGGTAGTGCCCGAGCCGAACTCGTCGAGCGCCTGCTTGCCCGCGGCGATGACGTCGGGATCGAACGTCATGCCCATATAATTGTAGGTGCCGAGCAAGATCGTGCGCTTGCCGTTGCAGATCGCGACGGTCGGGCTTTCGACCCTGTCCATCACCAGGTTGAACGGGTCGGTCATGCCGGTCGAAAGCAGTTGTTCGCGGATCTCGATGACCGGATCGAATTTGGAAAAGAGGTCGGTCACGCCTTGAGCTGCTCGAGCGCGTCGACCAGCTGGCCGACGGTCTCGATCTCGGCCTGCAGGTTCATCGAGATGAGGACGTCGAATTCGTCTTCGACGGTGGCGACGAAATCGAGCACGGTGAGGCTGTCCCACTCGAGGTCCTGGGCGAAGCGCGTGGCCTCGGTGATGGTCACGCCCTTCTTGTTGAACGGCGCGATCATTGTGAGGGTTTTGGCGTAGGTTTGCTGGCGGTCGGGCGCGGTATCAGACATGGGCTCGCTCGTTAATGGCGGGACCGCTGTTAAGCAACGCAATGGGGCGCGAATGGGGCGGCGGCGAGGCCGTAGCGCGCCGCCGGGCTTAGCGCGCGAACCGTTTCCGCAAGTCGGCCTTGATGGTCGGGCCCGCCAGATGGGCGTCGACGCTCGAATAGCCTTCGCGCCGAAGCGCGTTCCTGACTTCGTCGATGGTCGCTGAAGTGCGCGCCAGTTCAAACGCGCGTTCGATGATGTCGGGGGCGTGCATAGGATGTCCCTGAAAGTTTCGCTTCCGTCATAAACGACCGGCCGCCAGTTTCCGTTCCCTCGCTAGAGCCAGCCGTTCTCCCGGTACCATTCGGCCGTTGCGGCGAGGCCTTGGTGGGTTTCGATCCGCGGGTTCCACAGGTCGGGCGGAGGGAAGCGGCCCGAGGTGACGACCCAGTCGGGATGGCTGAAGAAGGCGGCGCGGTCGGGGGTCAGCTTGGCCTTGTCGCCGCGGACCAGCCGGTCGATCCGGGCGGCGAAGCGCAGCAACGGGCGCGGGGCCGACAGGCTGACGTTGCGGCGGCCGACGGCGGTCCCAAGCGCTTTGGCGAAATCCTTGTGGCTCCAGCCGTCGGGGGTGCCGTCGTCGGGTTCGATGACCACGCGCTTGGGCGCGCCGCGCCCGGTCAGCGAGAGCAGCAGGCGGGCGAGGTCATCGACGTGGATCAACGACATCCGGCCGGCCGGGGGCAGCAGGACGACGCCGCGCTTCGCCATCTTAAACAGTTCGAGCGTCTCGCGGTCGCCGGGACCGTAGACCGCGGGCGGACGGACGATCGCCCAATCGAGCCCCGAACTTTCGACCAGCTCCTCGGCCCGGCCCTTCGACCCCCCGTAGAGCGACAGCTTCGGTTCGCGCGCGGCGAGCGAGGAGACATGGACGAAACGGCGCGCGCCGCCGGCGGTGGCCGCGGCGAGCATTGCCAGCGTGCCGGCGACATTGCCCGCCTCGAAGCCGGCGGCGTCGGGCGCATTGATCACCCCGGCGACGTGGATGACGGCGTCGGTATCACGAACCAATTGGTGGATCGCGTCGCGATCGGCTAGATCGCCGGGGATCCATTCGAGCGTGCCACGCGGCGGCTGGTCGCGGCGGGTCAGCGCGCGCACTTCGTGTCCCGCGGCGAGCGCGGTGTCGATCACATGCGAGCCGACAAAGCCGGTGCCGCCGGTAACCGCCAGCTTCATCAGATCCTCCCCGGGGCGGGGAGGGGAACCGCGACGCGCAGCGTCGTGGTGGTGGGGCCCCACGGTGGAGCTCTGTAAATTCGGTGGGCCCCCTCCACCGCCTGCGGCGGTCCCCCTCCCCGTTCCGGGGAGGATTTTAGAGCGGTGACCATGGGCGCTCCCCTTGCGTTTCCTCGCGGGATTCGACGGCGGCGTCGCCGAGGCGCTCGATGACCGCGTCGAGCAGCGGCTCGAGCCCTTCGCCGAGCGGGGCCGAAACCGCGAACACGGTCGCGCCGCTGGCCTTGGCGAGCGCCTTGGCGACCTTGGCCCGGGCCTTGTCGTCGATCAGGTCGGTCTTGGTCAGCGCGATCAGCTCAGGCTTGTCCGAGAGGCCCGCGCCGTAGCTGTCGAGTTCGCCGCGGACGATACGCCACGCGCCGACCGGATCGCCGGCCGAGGCGTCGACAAGGTGGAGCAGGATGCGGGTGCGCTCGACATGGCCGAGGAAGCGATCGCCGACCCCGGCGCCCTCGGCCGCGCCCTCGATCAGCCCGGGAATGTCAGCGAGGACGAACTCGCGGTTTTTGTGGCGGACCACGCCGAGCTGCGGGCGGAGCGTGGTGAACGGATAATCGCCAACCTTGGCGCTGGCGTTGGTGACCGAGTTGAGGAAGGTCGACTTGCCGGCGTTGGGCAGGCCGACAAGGCCGGCGTCGGCGAGCAGCTTGAGGCGCAGCCACACCCACAGCTCCTCGCCCTCAGTGCCGGTCTGATGCTGGCGCGGGGCGCGGTTGGTCGAGGTTTTGTAGCTGGCGTTGCCGCGCCCGCCCATGCCGCCGCACAGGAAGGTGACTTGCTGGCCGATGCGGGTGAGGTCGGCGAGCAGGCTGCGATCCTCGTCGTCGGCGAGGATTTGCGTGCCCACCGGGACCTTGACGACGAGGTCCTTGCCGGCCGCGCCGGTGCGGTTGGCGCCGGCGCCGCCCTTGCCGCGGGGCGCGCGGAAATGCTGGGTGTAGCGAAAGTCGATCAGCGTATTGAGGCCCGGCACTGCTTCGAAGATCACGTCGCCGCCCTTGCCGCCGTTGCCGCCGTCGGGCCCGCCGAACTCGACGAACTTTTCACGCCGGAACGACACCGCGCCGGGGCCGCCGGCACCCGACTTCACATAGATTTTGGCCTGATCGAGGAAATGCATGCGCGCGGGTTAGGCGGGCGGGGTGGGATTGGCCAGTCCGGTCGAAACACGTCACCCTGCCGCTCCCTGCCAACGGACAGGCGTAAACCGTTCAAGTCGCGGAACGATTTCTGCCGCTTTGGGCTTAGGCTCCTCGGTTTGGACGAGTCGGGGCGGGGAATATGCAGATCGAAAGCCCAGTCAGAGCGCGCGCAGCGGCGATGGCGCAGGTCGGCAGCGACGAGCTTGCCGAGGGCCTGATGCTGGTCCGCGCGAGCACACTCAAGATCGTCCGCCTGCAACTGGCGATGGAGCGCCAGGACCGCCGCGTCGCGCTCGAAACGGTCGACGACCTGGTCGCGCTCGACCGGCTCTTGCAGGATTATCTCGCCGATGTGCCGGCGGCGGCGGCGCAAACGCTGCTCAGCGATGCGCTCGACGATGAGCGGGCGATACTCAATCGCGAGAAGCTGGCCCTGGCATCCGGGGTCGTGCGGCGTGAGCCGGTTCCCCTGCCCGTCGAAGCGCCGGTCGTGGTCGAGCCCGAGGTCGTCGCGTGGAATGAGTTCGATTTTACGCCGGTCGATGAGCGGCGGCCACATCGGGCAATCCTGTGGTTCGCGCTCGTGCTGGCGGTTTTGGCGGCCGCCGCGGGGGCGGCGTGGATGCTGGCGGGTCCTGACGCACTGATGGCGCTGGCCGGGCAAATCGGCGTGTTCCGATGATCGCGTCGGACGGTTTCTTCCGGGCCAAGGAACTTGAAGCCTATGAAGGGCTCGGGTCGCTCGACGAGCATGCCGAGATCGTCCGCCTGATCCTCGCCGAAGCGTCGCTGCTGGCGGAGAAATACCGCTACGTCGCGCGTCACGACGTGCCCCATGTGCGCGAGCTTGCCGGGCTGATCGACCTGTTGTGGCAGGAGATCGAAATCGAGGCTGTGGACGTGCCCGAAATCAATCCGCTCGACCAGATCGGCACCTATTAGCCGCTCTCCAGGCCGATACTCAGGCGAAACGCTAGGCACTTCGGCTGCTTGAGGGCGTTTCCCTAATCGGTATCCATCGGAGCAGCTGTTGAATCGGGAACGCATCGTGGCGGTCGGCTTACTTACCCAACGGGACTTGACGGTGCTCGGGCCGACGTTCGACCGGGTATGGCCAATCGAACAAATGCCGAAGTTTAGCGAACTGCTGCGTGCGATCGACGATGCCGACCGCAAACTAACCGAGCGGAAGAACAAAGCCGCAGGCCGTGACTAGGCGCGTGGGTGACGCGGTTCGTACATCCCGATCTTGCCCCCGCCGGGTAGCGGGATCGATGTCGCCCGGCCCCAGCTGGCGGTAAACGGTTCGCTGCATTGCGCGCCCTTACCGGCGAGCACGGCAATCGCCGCGTCGAGGTCGTCGCACATCAGATAGAGGTGGTGGACGTCGTTATTTTCACCGCCGTGGACGCCGAGTTCGGCCGGCGGCAGCTTGAAGATGAGCCAGCCACCGCCGCCGTCGATGCACGGGATTTCAAGGACGTCGCGGAGGAAGGCACGGTCGGCGTCCTCATCGCGGGTGAAGATCATCACATGGGCGCCGGTGATCAGGCTCATGGCTCACTCCTGATGATGAGATTCGGGATGCTGGCGATCGAGTACCGCGCGGAGGCGCTCGGCGGCGGTCGCGCGCGCGGCGTCGCGGTCGAGCCCGAGCGCCTCGGCGAAAGCCGGCCCGAGCAAGGCGTCGCCGACCGCCTGGAGCACCAGCCACAGGGTCGTGTCGGGCACGTGATGTTCCTCGTGGCCGACGGTCAGCCCGGAAACCAGGCCGCGGATCGAATCGAGCACGGGGTTCAGGGCGTCGCGGTTGCCGGTGAGGATCATCCATGCGGCCAGCGCGCCGGCGCCCTCGCGGCCAAACGCGTCGAAGGTCATGTCGACGATGTCGCGCGCGTCACGCTGGCCGGCGCGGGCCGCCTCGACCGCTTCGGCGATGCTGCCGGCGACGCGCTCGGCGATCGAGCGGGCGAGCTCGGCCTGCAGCCCCGCGGCCGAGCCGAAATGATGGAGCAGGTTGGCGTGGGTGCGGCCGATCGCGGCAGCGACGGCCTTGAGCGTTACGGCCTGGGGTCCCTCGGCCAGCAACAGGCGCCGCGCCGCTTCGAGCGCGACCGACCGGCTTTCCTCCGGGTTCAGGCGTTTACGGCTTATTGACACTTGTGTCAGCTAATATATCCTATGGTCATGATCACGACGCTGCCGACGCCCCGCGACCTTAAAATTATCCCGCGCGACCGGCGCTTCGGCCGGGAAACCGCGGCCCCGCGTCTTTGGCACGGCGGGCGCGTCGAGGCGACTGCAATTTATAACGCGCTGTCGACCACCTTCCCCGCCGGCGAGGCATTTTTCGTCGAAAGCGTCCGCGCGTTCCGCGAGGGCGCGCCGCCCAAGCTGGCCGAGGAAATCAAGGCGTTCACGACGCAGGAAGCGATCCACAGCCGCGAGCATGACGCGTTCAATCGCCGCGCGGCCGACGCCGGCTACGATCTGTCGAAGCTCGAAGCCCAGGTCGAAAAGCGGCTGGCGGTGAGCCGCAGCCGGCACCCGGTGGTCAGCCTTGCGGCGACCATGGCGCTCGAGCATTTCACCGCGATCCTCGCCCACCAGCTGCTCGCTAATCCTAAACACCTCGCCGGCGGGGAGAAGGAAACCGCGGATTTGTGGCGCTGGCACGCGTGCGAAGAGATCGAGCATAAGGGGGTCGCCTACGACACCTGGCTGTTCGCGACGCGCGACTGGACCCGGTGGAAGCGGTGGAAGGTGAAAGCCAAGGTGATGCTTTATGTCACCCGCAACTTCGTCGTCGACCGCACCACGGGGTCGCTCGAACTGATGCGCCAGGACGGGGTGACCGGGTTTCGCGCGTGGCGGCTGCTGCTGACTTATTTGTGGGTGCGCCCGGGCATGTTCCGCAAGATCGCCGGCGCGTGGTTCAAATTCTTCCTCCCCGGCTTTCACCCGTGGAGCGAGGACGACCGCCATTTGCTCGCCGCCTATGACGCGGGCGCGGCGGATGCGCCGGCGCCGAAGAAGAAGGTGCGCCGGGCGGCTTAAGCCGCCAGCGCCTCATCTCCGTCACAGGCATCGCACACCAGCTGTAACCGCATCAGGCGCGCCGGGACTTCTGTCCCGCGCGCGCAGCTGAGGCGGGGGGCGATGATGCCGAGGGGCTCGAAGCCGAGCTTCTCGAGCACCCGGGCCGAGGCTGGATTGTCGATGAAGTGCGAGCCTTCGAGGCTGGCGAGGCCGAGCGTCCGGGCGATGTCGACCAGCGCGGTGCAAGCCTCGGTGGCGAGGCCGCGGGCCCAGAAGGGCGTCGCGATCCAATAGCCAAGCTCGACCGATCCTGACGGCCGCCGGCCAAGCCCGCACGAGCCGACCAGCTGGGGCGCGCCGCCGGTCCGCTCGAAGATCAGCAGTGACGGCAGAATGGGATCGCGCGGACAAGCGAGATAGGCCTCGGCGTCGCGCATGCGATACGGCCACGGCGCGGTCGCGAGATTGCGGACGATCGCTTCGTCGGCGATGGCGGCGGCCAGCGCCGGCGCATCCTCGGCAAAGCCGGGCCTCAGCAGTAGTCTCGGTGTTCGCGCGAACATCATTCTTCTCCTTGCCCGGCGCCTAGGGGGTGCCGATGACAGTTCCGGGAGAAGAAAAAGAAAGGGAGGAGAGGGGGCTTCCCTCTTCTCCCTGATGGTCTCGATCTATTCAGATCTCGTCCGGGCCGCCCCCTTGTGGGAACGGCGTTTTGACCGTTCCTATGAAGTCACTTCCGTAAGCGGCATGACGTGGACGTACTTGCGACCCAGCTTGCCGTCGCGGAACGCGACTTGGCCGTCGGTAAGCGCAAACAAGGTGTGATCCTTGCCCAGGCCGACGTTCGAACCCGGGTGCCACTTGGTGCCGCGCTGACGCACGATGATGTTGCCGGCGCGAACGGTTTCGCTGCCGAACTTCTTCACGCCAAGGCGCTTGCTCTCACTGTCGCGGCCGTTGCGGGACGAGCCGCCTGCTTTCTTATGTGCCATGTCGAATTACTTCGCCTTCGGAGTCTTCTTGGCCGCGGCCTTAGCAGGTGCAGCATTTTTTGTCGACGGGGTTTTGGCCTTCGAAGCGGCGGCCTTTGGCGCAGCGGCCTTCTTCGCCGCGGGCTTGTCGGCCCCGGCGCTCTTGGCATCGCTGGGCGCCGGGCTTTCGGTCGGCGTGCCGACGACGTCGCCAGCCTTCTGCTGATCGGTCTCGGCTTCGGCCTTGGCCTTCGCATGTGCGGCAGGCTTTTCGGTCGCCGGCGTGGCCGGCTTGGCTTCCGCCTTCGGCGCCGCCTTTTTGCCTTCCTTGTAATCGCCGATCGCGACGATCTTGAGGATCGTGTGCTGCTGGCGATGGCCCTTCTTGCGGCGGTAGTTGTGGCGGCGGCGCTTCTTGAACACCGTGACCTTGTCGGCCTTGGCCTGGGCGATAATCTCGGCCGCGACGGTCAGGCCGTCGGTCGACTTGAGGCTCGACCCTTCACCGGCGAGCAGGACATCGCCGAGGGTGATCTTGTCACCCGCATTGCCGTCGAGTTTCTCGACGACGATCTTGTCTCCGGGGGCGACGCGATATTGCTTCCCGCCCGTGCGCACGACTGCGAACATTGGCTTCTTCTTTCCTGATCGAATTCCGGTTCCCGCACGCATCTCAAGCGCTCGCGCGCCGGGCCTCGCGCGGGAAAGCGAGCCGCCTATGGCAGGGGCGCATGAGTGTCAACCGCGCATCATGGGCGCGATGTCTGTTGCTCGCTTACAACGAATGCCGTTGGAATCGAAGCAAATGACGGCGGCGGCACGCACCATGCTTGTCAGGCCCGAACATTAGGGATTGATTGCAGGTTCATGAACGCGCGTCCGACGGGCGCCAAACGGGGGAACCACCGTGCGCCACACCACCCATCGCGTCCTTCTTGCCGGACTCAGCCCGCTGGCTTTTGCTCAACCGGCGTTCGCGCAGCAGAACCCCACGGCCCCACAGGCCCAGCCGACGACCGGCGAACAGATCGTCATTACCGGCAGCCGCACCGCCAATCGGACCGTAGCGAATAGTCCCGTACCGGTCGACGTGATCGGGGCGGATCAGATCAACAAGACCGGCCAGACCGAGACCAACCGCGTCCTCAATCAGCTGGTGCCGTCGTTCAACTTCCCATCGCCGTCGATCGCCGACGGATCGGACGCGCTGCGTCCGGCGACCCTGCGCGGTCTGAGCCCGGACCAAACGCTGGTACTGATCAACGGCAAGCGCCGTCACGTTTCCGCGCTGCTCAACATCAACGGCACGGTCGGGCGCGGCAGCGCCGCCGTCGACCTCAACCTGATCCCGGGCCTGGCGATCAGCCGGATCGAGGTGCTGCGCGATGGCGCCGCGGCCCAATATGGTTCCGACGCGATCGCGGGTGTGATCAACGTCCAGCTCAAGAACGCCAGTCACGGCGGCCGCGCCAGCGTCACCTGGGGCGAATATGTGACGACGATCGACAATGTCGCGAAAGTCACTGGTCTTCAGACCGATGCTTTGGGTCAGCCGATCCTCGACCCGGCCGACAACCGGTACTTCCTCGCCAATACCGACGGCGAGCGACACACGCACGACGGCGCGCAGCTGACGGCTGGCGTGAATGTCGGCATCCCCCTGGGGCCGCGGGGGTTCGTCAATTTGACCGGCGAGTATCATCGTCGCCAACCGACCAATCGGGCCGGCTTCGACCTTCGACCGAACTATATCCGACCGACGCCAACGACGTTCGATTCGCGCGAAGTCGGCTTCGACCGGCTCGAGTTCAAATTCGGCGACCCCCGGTCGCGCGATTACAATCTGTTGCTCAACAGCGGCTATGACATCACGCCAGACTGGCAACTCTACGCCTTCGCAACCTACGGCCACCGCAATGCGCTCAGCGCGGCCAATTACCGGCAGGAAAGCAACAGCGCGAACCGCGACTGGAGCACATTGCTGCCCAATCAGTCGCCGACCAACGCCAATTTCGTACCGCTCACGCCGGATGGGTTCCTGCCGCTGATCGGCACGAAGCTTCGCGATTATGCCGGCACCATCGGAGTCCGTGGTGATCTGGGCGGATGGCATGCCGACTTGTCGGCCGGACGCGGTCGGGACAAGTTCGACTATGCGGTGCACAATACGCTCAACGCATCGTTCGGACCGGCAAGCCCCAGCGACTTCGACGCCGGCGGCCTGCGCTACGCCCAAAACATCGTCAATCTCGACGTGTCCAAGGACTATGCAGTCGGCTTCGTCAAACCGCTGACGGTCGCCGCCGGCGCCGAATATCGCCATGAACAGTTCAAAATTCGGCCGGGTGATACATTCTCGTGGGCGATTGGTCCGTTGTTCCGGCCATCGATCGCGACGACAGCGGCAAACTGCACGACCCAGCAGGGCGTCTACAATGTGGGGACCGGCATCTGTTCTTTCCCGGGCCGTGCCGCTCCCGCCGGGGCGCAGGGCTTCCCCGGAATTCCCGACAATGCGCGGACGAACGCCAAACGGCACAGCTATTCGGCTTATGCGGAGCTCGACACCGATCCCGTCGAGGGCCTGACGACGACGCTCGCCGGACGCTACGAACATTATTCGGACTTCGGTTCGACGTGGAACGGCAAGCTCGCCGCGCGCTGGGAGATCGTTCACAACTACGCGTTGCGCGGTTCGGTTTCGACCGGGTTCAGGGCGCCTTCGCTTCACCAGCAATTCTTCACCACGACCTCGACCAATTTCATCGGCGGTTTGCCGGTCGATATTTCGACCGTTGCGGTGAACAGTCCGGTTGCTCAGGCGCTCGGCTCGAGCCCGCTGAAGCCCGAAAGATCGGTCAACCTGAGCGTTGGCGCGACCGCTAGCCCATTCCGGGGATTCCAGCTCACCGCCGATTATTACCATATCAAGATCAAGGACCGGATCGTGCTCACCGAGAATTTGGGAGCGGCCGGAAGCGGCACGGCGGCGCAGAATCTGGCGGTCAAGGCAGTCCTCGACGCAAATGGCTTCAACAGCGTGGGCGCCGCGCGTTTCTTCATCAACGGGCTCGACACGACCACGCAGGGCGTCGACGTGGTCGCGACCTACCGCTTTGGCGACGCGTCTATCGGGCGCTGGAACCTGACCGCGGCCTATAATTACAACAAGACCAAGATCGACAAACGGCTCAACGCGCTAGGGCCGTTGGCCTCGATTCCGGGGCTGGTGCTGTTTGGACGGATCGAGGGCATCCGCTTCACCGACGGCCAGCCGCGCGACAAGGTCGTGCTCACGGCCGATGGCGATTTCGGCAGGTTCGGGTTGACCGCGCGGACCACTCGATATGGCAAGGTGATCTCTCCCGGCGCGGCGGCGCCGATCACTGACCCGACCAGCCTGACCGCGCTTGGCCCGGACGATATTCTGCTTAGCGCGAAATGGATTTCGGACCTCGAGCTGCGCTACAAGGCATTCGGCAAGGTGGAGGTCGCGGTCGGAGCGGACAATGTGTTCGACGTTTATCCCGATCGCTCGCCGTTCGGCCCACGGCCGGCTTCGATCGGCGGCGTCTATCCCGCCAATCAGATCTATATCCCGTTCTCGATCTTCTCGCCGTTCGGTTTCAACGGCCGGTATTTGTATGGCCGCGTAGCCGTTAACTTCTGAGCGAACCGCGTGGCGGCGCGAACTTAGTTCCGGTGGACCGGGCGGAGGTGGTAGCGGCCGTCCTCAAGCCCCTCGAACATGTCGGCGATGGCCGGATGGTCGACCGGCTCGTCGGTCTCGTCGCGGACGAGGTTCTGCTGGCTGACGTAAGCGATGTACGCGCTCTCCGAATTCTCGGCGAGCAGGTGATAGAAGGGCTGGTCCTTGCGCGGGCGCAGGCTCTCGGGGATCGATTCGTACCATTCGTCGCTGTTGGCGAAGACCGGGTCGACATCGAAGATCACGCCGCGGAAATCGAACATCTTGTGGCGCACGACATCGCCAATGGCGAAATGGGCGAGCGGCATGTCGAGTTTGGCGATCACCGGGGCTGAACGTTCGAGCGGGGTCATGGGGTCCTATCTAAGGCTAGTTCGACCCCAGGCAAGGTGCGTTGGCCCTAGGCAAGGGTGGGGGTCGCTGCTAGAGCGCCCGCCCGACCGGACCGCCGGAGCTCATCCGGCGCGCACCTCGTTAGCGGAGAGGTGGCTGAGTGGTCGAAAGCACCGCACTCGAAATGCGGCGTACGGGCAACCGTACCGTGGGTTCGAATCCCACCCTCTCCGCCATAGTCCTTTGCCAGCTAGTGACCGGTTTCGACCCATTGCTGAACCAACCCATTAGCCCGACAACAGACCTTCTGTTACGCAGCTGCAACGGGCGGGGGTCCGGCGACATGCACGGTCATCTGCCAAAGCCATTGCACGGCGGCGCGAGTTCGTCGGCGAGGTGGGTATCATCGTGGTCGGCGGTCAAGCGAGCGAGTCCTGGTCCGAGAATCGTGCGGCGTCCAACCGCAGGCCGGTCGCGGGGCCGAATCGTGCGACTCCGGACAAGGCGCCCGCCCGAGTCGCCGCGATTCCGTTCCGCCGCGCGACTTCACGTCCCAATTCGGGACGGGGGTGGGGGACATTTTTGCCGGTTCCCCAACACTTTGCGGAGCCGTCGGGGAATCCGATAAACACGGCTATTAAACAAGTGTTAACCTTTTTTCTTATTTCCACTTCATGTCCAGATGGACCCTCGTTTCCCAAATCCTCGCGTATAAGTCAAAATCAATTGTTGGTCCGATGAAGCGAAATGCTTGGTGTGACAGAGCATGCCCGGGGGGTCGCGGTAGAAACCATTGGCGATGGACAGGAGAAATACTTGATCCGTTAACCAATCTTTACTTTTGTCATCGATCTGAAAAGATTCGCACGGCGTATCTGCTCTTGCGGCCAAGCTTGCCAAAACCTCTTCACGGTGTTCAGTGTTTGCCTACGCGGGATTCCAACCCTCTATCGTTAACCCTCCCTGTTCAGCGGGATTGGGTGCTCGGGGGCAGTCTCGAAAAGGACAAATGACCGCACGCGGGCAACCGCGGCGGACGAAGGCAGGGGTGATCACATGCGGTACGAAGATACTTCGAACTCGGTCAGCAACTCGGCAACGCCCGAGGCGCGCAATGACGCGGATGCGCTGCCTACTGGCAGCAACGGCCCGGCCACGGGCAATGTGATCACCGGCGCGGGAACCATCACCGGTGTCGCCGGCGCCGACGGCGCGCCCAACGGCCACGTCGTCGAGATTCGCGGCGCGGGCGGTACCGATACCGCTGAGAAGGGCCACAGCAGCATGCATGTCGACGGCCGCTTCGGCGCCCTCGTGATCGACGAGCATGGCAATTACAAATATGTCGCGGACGGGCACGCGCCTGAGGATTTCCGCGACCTCTTCCAATATACTTTGGTGGACGCGAAGGGCGGTCGCTCGACCGCCGATCTGATGATCACCCGCGGCGCCGAGCTCAAGGTCGCTGACAATGCGCAGCGTGTCGTTCCCGGTCCCGACGGCGTCGTTACCCTGCCCGCCGGCGTCGACCTCAATGACGTGCACGTGCTCGGCCGCGACCTGATCGTCACCCTGCCCGACGGCTCGCAGATCGTCATCGTCGACGGCGCGGTGTTCGTCCCGCAGCTGGTGCTGGGCGGCGTCGAGGTTCCCTCGACCAACCTCGCGTCGCTGCTGGTGCAATCGGAACTCAACACCGGCGCCGGCCCGACGCAGAGCAGCGGCGGCAACTTCGACGTGCCGGTCCCGCCGCTCGATCCGGGCGTGCCGCTGGGCGACCTGATTCCGCCGACCGAGCTGGTGTTCACGCCGCCCGAGATCAAGGAAATCGGCCAGTTCATCGACAAGCATCCGGACGCGGGCACGGTCAGCGTTCAGCTTGATGACGATGACGTCCCCGGCAAGAACGGCAACCCCGGCGGTGTCGGCGATGACCAGGGCGCTCCCAACGCCACGACGTCGGGCAACCTCCCGGGTTCGGGCGGCGACGGCGCGCTGACGTGGGACCTTTCGGACGGCGGCGCACCGGCCGGCTTCACCTACGTTGACGGGCCCAACGGCTCGATCCTCGTTCAGCAGGTCCAGGGCGGCAATCCCGTCACGGTCCTGACGATCACGATCGACGCGGCCACGGGCGCGTACACTGTCACCGAGAACGCGCCGATCCTGCATGCGGCGGGCGACAACGAAAACAACGCCAGCTTCACGATCCTCTACACCGTGACCGATGCCGACGGCGACACCGCCGTTGGTTCGCTCAACATCAATGTTGATGACGACACGCCGACCGTTTCGGTCACCGCGGGTTCGGATGCCGAAGTCAGCCTGACGACGCACGACGCGGCGACGGTCGGCGCCAACAGTGAGGCGGTCAGCACTTCGGCCAATTTCGGCGGCGTCTTCAGCGGCTCAACCTCCTCTCCCGGCGCCGACGGCGCCGGCGTCGGCGGCAGCAGCGGCTATGCCCTGAGCACCACGGGCGGAGCGTCGGGCCTGTTCTCGCACGGCGTCGCGATCAACCTGTACAATGTCGGCGGCGTCATCGTCGGCTCGACCTCCGCGACGGCTCCGGCCACCGCCACTGACGCGTCGGTCGTGTTCTCGGTGTCGACCGACAACAACGGTACCGTCACGCTGACTCAGTATCAGCAGATCGACCACACCGCCGATCCAAGCCCAACGGGTGCTCCGTTCACTGACGACATCATGAGCCTCACGGATGGCTCGATCACGCTCACCCGCAGCGTGACCGTCGTCGACAAGGACGGCGATTCGGTTACCGGATCGGCCTCGGTCGGCATCGGCGCCAACCTGCACTTCGTCGATGATGGCCCCTCGATCGGCCAGGCCGATCACGGTGAGCCGACGCTCGTAGTCGACGAGACCGACCTTTCGCATAACGACACGCAGAGCTTTGCGGCGAACTTCAGCGCCAGCTTCGGCGCCGACGGCCCGGCCGCCAATTCGATCACCTATGCGCTGGGCATCAGTGCCCCAGGCGCGGACAGCGGACTGATCGATGTCGCCTCGGGTGAGCACATTTTCCTCGTGCTCAATAACGGCGTGGTCGAAGGCCATGTCGGCAGCACGGGCGGCGCGCTGGCCTTCACCGTCAGCGTCAATGCCGCAGGCGACGTAACGCTCGACCAGATCCTGGCCCTCCAGCATCCGGACGCCAACAACCCGGATACGGACGAGACCGTGACCTTGTCGGCTGACAACCTCGTCACGCTGACCGCCACCGCCCACGACTTCGATGGCGACACGGCCTCAAGCACCATCAACATCGGCACGAATCTCGTGTTCCATGACGATGGCCCGACGGCCGCGGTCGGCACGACCGGCCAGACCGTCAGCCTCGACGAGACTGTCGGCGTCCAGGGCGACTCGAATGACGTCGCTGGCCCGCTCGCGCAGTTCGCCGGCGTCGCCAACAAGGGCGTCGATCCGGACATGGCCACGCAATTCGCGGCCAATGCCAATGCGGTGGTCAATTCGACCGGCACCGTGTTTGGCGCCGATGGCGGGACGGCAACGTTCAGCTTGGATGTTTCGAGCGCCGGCGTCGACTCCGGCCTCAACACGACCGACGGTCACGACATCCTGTTGACCCTCGAAAACGGGATCGTTGTCGGTCGCGTTAGCGGCGGTGCCGACGACGGCAAGGCGGCGTTCGCGATCTCGATCGACTCAAGCGGCCACATCAGCATGGTCGAGTGGCTCTCGATCCAGCACCCGAATACGGGCAGCGCCGATGAATCCGTTTCCATTGCGAACGGTGCGGTCCTCGCGGTCGTCACGGCGACCGACAATGACGGCGATTCCAGCACGGCATCGACCGCAATCGGCGGCTTGATCAGCTTCCAGGACGATGGTCCGACGGCGGCGATCGGCACGACCGGCCAGACGGTCAGTCTCGACGAAACTCCTGGCGTCCAGGGCGACTCGAACGATGTTGCAGGCCCGCTTGCGCAGTTCGCCGGCGTTACCAACAAGGGCGTCGATCCGGACATGGCGACGCAGTTTGCGGCCAATGCCAATGCGATCGTCAATTCGACCGGCACGCTGCTCGGATCCGACGGCGCGGGCTCGGCCGTGTTCAGCCTCAACGTGTCCTCGGCGGGGGTCGACTCCGGCCTCAACACGACCGACGGTCACGACATCCTCCTGACCCTCGAAAACGGGATCGTTGTCGGCCGCGTCAGTGGTGGCGCCGACGACGGCAAGGCCGCGTTCGCGATCTCGATCGACTCGTCCGGCCACGTCAGCATGGTCGAGTGGCTGTCGATCCAGCACCCGAATACCGGCAATCCCGACGATTCCGTCTCTATCGCGAATGGCGCGGTCTTGGCGGTGGTCACGGCGACCGACGGCGACGGCGATACCAGCACGGCATCGACCGCAATCGGCGGCTTGCTCAGCTTCCAGGATGACGGCCCGACGGCCGCGGTCGGCACGACCGGCCAGACGGTCAGCCTCGACGAGACTGTCGGCGTACAGGGCGACTCGAACGACGTCGCTGGTCCGCTTGCGCAGTTCGCCGGCGTTACCAACAAGGGCGTCGATCCCGACATGGCGACCCAGTTCGCGGCCAATGCCAATGCGGTGATCAATTCGACCGGCACGCTGTTTGGCGCCGATGGCGCTGGCACGGCCGTGTTCAGTCTCAATGTCTCTTCGGCGGGGGTCGACTCGGGCCTCAACACGACCGACGGTCACGACATCCTGCTCACGCTTGAGAACGGAATCGTTGTCGGCCGCGTCAGCGGCGGCGCCGATGATGGCAAGGCGGCGTTCGCGATCTCGGTCGACTCGTCCGGCCACATCAGCATGGTCGAGTGGCTGTCGATCCAGCACCCGAACACGGGCAATCCCGATGACTCGCTGACGATCGCCAACGGCGCGGTCCTCGCGGTGGTCACCGCGACCGATGGCGACGGCGATACCAGCACGGCATCGACCGCCATCGGCGGCTTGCTCAGCTTCCAGGACGACGGTCCATCGATCGACGTGACCAAGGGCGCGGATGCGGGCGTGCTTGTTCAGACGCAGGATCACGACACGATCGGCGTCGCGACCGACACGGCCAGCTCGAGCGCCAACTTTGGTGGCGTGTTCGGCCTGACGTCGGCTGGCGGCTCCGACGGTGCGGCGAACACGCCGTCGCTCGCTTACACTCTGGGTGTCCCCGGAGCGGGCGCAACTGGCGTCGATTCCGGTCTCGATCAGACTGGCGCCAACATCTACCTGTACACGATCGGCGGCGCAGTCGTCGGCTCCACCTCGGCGACATTGGCTGGCGTGACCGGGGGCAACACCGTGTTCAACGTCACGGTCAGCGGCACGGGCGTCGTGACTTTGACGCAGTTCAGCCAGATCGATCATCCGATCGCTGCCGATCCGACCCCAACGGGGACGCCCTTCGCTGATCAACTCATCAGCATGGCCGACGGCCTGATCACGCTGACCGCGTCGGCCAGCATCACCGACGGCGACGGCGACACCGCGACCGACAGCGAGACTGTCAACATCGGTGCGAACCTGCAGTTTGCCGACGATGGGCCGGTCGCAGTCAGCGATTCCGACACGGTTCCCAGCGGCGGCAACACCGCGAGTGGCAACGTCATCACCGGTGTCGGCACCGATGGCGGCGCGGCGACGGCGGACAACGTCGGCGCCGATACGCCTGGCCATATCACGGCGCTTCAGGGCGCTGGCGGTACCGACACGACGTTCTCGGGCGGCGTGCTCTCCATCCACGGTTCGTTTGGCACGCTCGATATCGATGCCAACGGCAACTACACCTACACCCGCGACCCGGGTTCGCCGGGTACCGTCCAGGACGTGTTTACCTACACGCTCACGGACGCGGATGGCGATACGACGACTGCAAACTTGACGATCAACATCAGCGATGCAGCGCCCAACCCGCCAGCGCCGGTCACCGTTCTGCTGGACGATGACGCGCTTGCTGGTGGTAATGCCGGCGGCCCGGGCGACCGCAGCCCCGACACGCAGAATACGACGGGCACCCTGGTGGCAACCGGTGGCGACGGCGACCTCGATTACTTCATCGCGGCCTCGCAGAGCCTGCCGACCGGCTTCACCAGTTCGGTGAACACCGTGGCCGGCGTGCAGACGCTGTCGATCTCGCAGAATGGCACGTTGGTCATCACCGTCGCGCTCAACAATGAGACCGGCGATTATACGGTGACGCAGGTCGCACCGATCATGCATGCGGCCGATGGCAATACTGAAGGCGAGGTTCCGCTCGGCAACATCCTGTCGGCGATCAACGTCAACGTGTTCGCACAGGACGCCGACGGCGATCAGTCGGGCAACGCGATCATCAGCATCAGCGTCGACGACGACACACCGACGATCAACGTCACGCAGAGCTCCGATGCCGGGGTGAACCTGACAACTCATGACGCGCTGACCATCGGTGCGGCGACCGACACCGCTTCATCCAGCGCGAACTTCGGTGGCATCTTCGGGCTTACCCAGTCGGCCGGTGCCGACGGGACCAACGCTGCTGCGACGCTTGCCTACACGCTCGGCGTCTCGGCTCCGGGCGTTGACTCCGGGCTCGACCAGGGCGGCGCCAACATCTTCCTGTACGTCATCGCCGGGAAGGTCGTTGGTTCGACCTCGGCGACGGTCGGCGGCGTGAACGCGGGCAACACCGTGTTCGACGTGGGCGTGAGTGGCACCGGCGTGGTCACCTTGACCCAGTACAGCCAGATCGATCATCCGATCGGCAGCGATCCGACCCCGACTGGCACGCCGTTCGCGGATCATATCGTCAGCATGGTCGACAGTCTGGTCACTCTGACCGCTTCGGCGACCCTGACCGACAAGGATGGCGATACGGTTTCCGACAGTGAGACCGTCAACATCGGCGCCAACCTGCACTTCACTGACGATGGTCCGACCGCGGCGATCGGCACGAGTGGCACCGGCGTCAGTGTCGATGAGTCCGCTGGCCTCCAGGTCGATTCGAATGATGTTGCGGGACCGCTTGCGCAGTTCGCGGCCGTCGCCAACAAGGGCGTCGATCCGGACATGGCGACGCAGTTTGCGGCCAATGCAAACGCGACCGTTAACTCCACCGGCACCGTCTTCGGCGCCGATGGCCCGGGCGCGGCCGTGTTCAGCCTCAACGTTTCGAGCGCGGGCGTCGACTCGGGTCTCAACACCACCGACGGTCACGACATCTTGCTGTTTAAGGAAGGCAACCTGATTGTCGGCCGGGTGAGCGGTGGGACTGACGATGGCAAGGCGGCGTTCGCGATCTCCATCGACTCGACCGGTCACCTCAGCATGGTTGAGTGGCTCTCGATCAACCACACCGATGCGGCAAACCCCGATGACTCGGTGTCGATCGCGAACGGTGCGGTCATCGCGGTAGTTACGGCAACCGATGCCGATGGCGACACCAGCACGGCTTCGACCGCGATCGGCAATCTGATCAGCTTCCAGGACTCGGGTCCGATCCTGACTGCCGTCGACAACATCAACATCCAGAACAGCGGCGATGTCGCGGCGACGGGTGGCTTCCACTACCTGCTGGGCGCTGACGGCGCGCTGGCGAGCAATGACGTGCTCGCGGTAACAGGCAGTGCGACGGTCAACGGCACGGCGGTCACGAACTATGTGATCAACGAAACGTCGGAGAATGCGACGACTGCCGTTTATACGTTCAGCTTCGACTATGCGAACGGCACCGGCACCACCGCCCATGAAACCGGCACGCTGACCTTCGACAAGGCCGCCGGCACTTACACAGTTGATCTTGCCGACCCGATTGCCGGGTTTAGCGTTCTCGCCACCGCGGGGGCACCGGCCAGTGCGTTTATCAACTACAACCCGGACGGAACGACATCGCAGGGTCCATCGAACATCGCGACCGTGCAGCTGGCGAACAACTTCTTCATGCAATTCACGGGTGACAGCGCCGGATCGCACACGACAGTTGCCCCGGACGGAACCTTCGTTCCGGTCACTACGGCTACTTTCGCTAACCTTGAGACCTTCACGGGCAGCGCCGCTACCGTGACGGTATCAAGCGTCGCGGCTGGTGTCGCCGGCAATACGATCCAAGGCGGCGAAGTCCTCGACTTCAACCTCTATTCGACCGATCCGCATGGGACGACGGGTGGAACCCCAACGACCAACGCGACGTCGATGTTCATCGAACTCGACGGCGTTGGCAGCACGGAAGACATGATTGTCGTCTTAAAGCTGTATGACACCGTCACGCACCAGTACACGACCGTAGCGCTGATGGTGCAGAACGGCGACATCATCACTAGCAATGCGACCCTCGCCGGGACGGCCTATGCGGGCATCGTGCTCGACAACAACGATGGCCTGATTGTCATCGAGGCCAACGACTATCAGAACGGCAACACCAACCTCGTGATCGTCGGTGCGCAGATCGCAGGGTCTGACTCTGGCGTCACCGGAACCGCCGAGAACTTCAATGGGACTCTCGGTGCTTCGGGAGGTTGGGACAGCACCACTCAGGCCTTCTCGACCGACGTGAGCGACCAGCCGTTCAAGATCCAGAACATCGGCTTCCTGACGACGACGACGACCAACCAGAACGCCGATTTGACGTTCAACGTGACGGTTAAGGACGGCGATCTCGACGCCGTTTCGCAGACTATCCACGCGACGGTCACGTCGGCCGTGGACGGAACGACACCGATCTCGCTGAGTGCGGCCGTCACGACGGTCGCTCCGGTGGTGCTCGATCTCAACGGTGACGGAGTGCACTTCCTGACGAGCGATGCGGGCGTACACTACGACTATGGCAGTGGCTCGGTTGCCACGGCTTGGGCGAGCCCGCAGGACGGCATTCTGGTCAACGACGCCAATCATAATGGCACTGTCGACAATGCTAGCGAGTTCGTGTTCGGCTCGGGCGGCGTCACCGACCTGCAGGCGCTGGCGGCGTTCGACAGCAATGGCGATGGGCAGTTGTCCTCGGCCGATGCCAACTTCGCTAACTTCGCGGTGTGGCAGGATGCCAACAGCAACGGCGTGGTTGATGCCGGTGAGATGCAGTCCCTTACGGCGCAGGGCATTGCCAGCATCTCGCTCAGCACTGACGGGATCAGCTACACGGCGGCGGGCGGCGACGTCCAAGTCGCGGGCACTGGCACCTATACCAATGCGGACGGATCGACGGGCTCGCTCGCCGACGCCGCGTTTGTGACGGGCACGCGCACGGTTGAGCAGGATCTTCGAACTTCATCGGCTCTGTCGACCAACACCGCACTAATCGGGGCGCTTGCAGCCGCTGGTCTGGCGGCTTCGGACGCTCTCGCCGCGGCGAGCGATCATGCGGGCTTCTCCGTCGGTGGCAACCACGGTCTGGACACGGCGGGGCTGCACACGCAGGCGTTCGCTCCGGTCGCCGTGGATGCACTCAATGGCCACCATGCGAGCAATGATTTGTTGCCAGCCGCCAGCGGTGGCGCTGCTCCGGCACTGGCCCAGTCCGCGGCGTCCCACGCATCCGAAGCGGGCACCGCCCATGGGCTGTCAGTCGCAAATGATGCGCCGTCGAGCCACGCCCCAACTGAGTTGCTCGACGGCACTCAGTCGGCGGCACATAATGTTGCCCCGGCGGTTGCGGCGGCATCGATCGTCATGCCGGCAGCGGCGCAGCTCGCGGCTCTCGCTAACGGCAGCGTCGGCGCCGCCCAGCATAATCAGGTTGTCGGCCAGGTTCTTGCCGACGCCTTGCACGGCGGCGGCGGTGAGGCAACCATCGACAGCGCATTGGCTGCACTGCCGGGTCACGGCGGCGCGAATGCGGCGCTCGAAGCCCTGGCAAGCCACGGCGCGGCGGCCGTTCCAAACGGGGACAGTGGCGTTTTCGCCGGCTTCACGGCCGCGCCGATGATGCTCCATATGGAGGCACTGGCGATGCACGCCGATGCTGCTCCGGCACATGCTTAGTTTCGCGTAATTTTTTCGACGAAAACGCGGGGCTTCCACGAGTGGACAGTGGGGGCCCCGCAACGACCAGAAGGGGGTACCATGAACAAGAAGCACTGGACGATGATCGTTCCCGGAGCGGTGCTGCTGTGTGCGTCACCAGCATTCGCCGTGGAACTGCGCGATGCCGTACAAGCGGCATTGAACACCAATCCTGAAATTCGGCAGGCGGTCGCGAACCGGCTGGCCACCCAGGAAGAGCGGGTGCAGGGCCAGGGCCTGTGGTACCCACGCGTTTCGGTCGAAGGATCGGCCGGTGTGCGCAGCCTGCGCAACCCGACCCGCCGTTCGATCGGGCTCGCCGACCAAACCCTGTATCCGATCGAGGGCGACCTCATCATCACCCAGCTGCTCTATGACAGCGGCGGCCGCGAAGCCGAGATCCGGCGCCAGGCATCGCGCACCGATGCCGCTGCCGCCCGCGTCGAGGAGCGTTCGGAATTCGTCGCGCTCAACGTCTCGCGGACCTACATCGACTATCTGCTGCAGCAGCGGCTGGTCGCAATCGCCCAGGACAACGTGACGTTCCACGAACGCCTCGTCGGCGACCTGCGCGAAGGCGTGTCGAAAGGCTCGATCAGCATCGCCGACCAGCAGCAGGCCGAAGAGCGCTTGCAGTCGGCGCGTGCTCGCGTGACCGAGGCCCGCGAGGATCTCGATACCGCGGCGATCACCTTCCGTACGCTGACCGGCATTCCGGTCGACAGCGTGTCGCTGCCGCCGGATCTGTCGCAGTGCATGCCGGCCTCGCTCGAGGATGCGGAAAACTCGGCTCGGCAGAACAATCCGCGAGTCCAGGAAGCCGTCGCCGATCTCAACACCGCAAAGGAAGAGATTCGGGCCGCCAAGGCCGCGATCGGTCCCAAGTTCACGCTTGAGGGCCGGGCTCGGGCCGGTCACGACATCGACGGCTTTGCTGGTCGCACCACCGACCTGCAGGCGTTGGGCGTGATCCGCTGGGAACTGTACAATGGTGGCATCAAGGAAGCCAACGTGCGCGAACAGCAGCACCGGGCCGATCAGGTCCATGGACGGCTGTTCGAGGTCACCCGCAGTGCCGAGGAAGATACGCGCACTGCGTGGAGCCGCCTGACCAACCAGACTGCGCTGGTCAGCGAGCTCGAAGCGCAGGCCCGGATTTCCGATGACGTGCTGCTCTCCTATCGTGAGCAGTTCAACATCGGCCGCCGTTCGCTGCTCGACGTGCTCGACGCCCAGAACTCGCGCTACAACGTGCAGGCGCAGACCGAGACCGCGCGTCTCGCCAAGCTTTATGCGCAATATCGCGTGCTCGCGGCGAGCAACAAGCTGATCGATTGCCTCAACGTGGCGATGCCGCGTGCGGCGGTCGGCAACGAGCGTCAGCAGTTCCACGTCAACCCGATCCCGCCGTCGGATCTCCAGGAAAACAGCGTCCCGATGCCCGCCATGGGCCCGGCGGCGACGGCTGCTCCGGCGACCACGACGGGGGCGGCTGCGGCTGCCCCGGCCGAAACGCCGGCCGGCCGATAATGGTCAAGAGGACGGTCCGTGAGCTTCATGAACTGGCTTGATGCGGAACGGTCGCGTGAAATCGACCCCGTCCTCGACTGCCTAACCTTCCTTGCGCGGGAGGCGGACCGGCCATCGTCGCCGGTCCTCCTCCGCGCGGGTCTGGCCCTCGCTGACGACGGACGGCTCCCGTTCCACCAGATCGAGCCGGCGCTCGAGCAGGTGGGGATGCGGACCGAATCGATTGCCCGGCGGCTCAAGGGCTGGCCGTCCCGACTTTGCCCCGCAGTGCTCGAGCTCAACGACGAGCGCGCGGCGGTGCTCATCGAAGTGCGCGACGGCGACGGGCTGATCTACGCGCCTGGCGTCGCCGAGCCGACGTGGATCAAGTTCGACGAAATCGAGCCCGCCTACACCGGACGCGCAGTGGTCGTCGAAACCGACCCCACCCGCGAACGCGAAGGCGAGCGGCCGTGGGACAAGGCCAAGCGCTCGCACTGGTTCTGGGCCGAGGTGTGGAAGGTCCGCAAGGAATTCTGGCCGGTCCTGCTGGCGGCGCTGATCGTCAATCTGCTGGCGTTCGCGATGCCGTTGTTCACGATGAACGTGTACGACCGGGTGATCCCGAACAAGTCGATTTCGACCCTGTGGGTGCTCGCGGTCGGCGTGATGCTCGCGCTCGCCCTCGACTTTACGCTGCGGGTCGCGCGGTCGCGATTGATCGACGAGGTCGGGCGCACGCTCGACTCCAAACTGTCGCAGAAATTGTTCGAGAAGGTCATGAACCTGCCGATGGCCGAGCGCCAGGGCAGCACCGGCGCCTTCGCCCGGCGCGTCTCCGAATTCGAAATGGTGCGTGACTTCTTCGCCTCGACCACGGTCGTGCTGGCGGTCGACGTTGTGTTCCTAGTCCTGTTCCTCGGGCTGATTACGGTCCTCGCCGGGTGGCTGGTGCTGGTCCCGATCGCCGGGATTATCATGATGCTGGTTGCGGGCCTCAGCCTGCAGAAAGCGATGGGCCGCGCTGCGCTCGACGCGCAGGCCGATTCGAGCCTCCAGCATTCGGTGCTGGTCGAATCGATCGCAGGCGCGGAAACGCTCAAGGCTGCCCGCGCCGAGGGCCAGATGCTCGGCCGTTGGCGGCGCTATTCGGCGATGTCGGCCGCGACCAGCGAGCGGATGCGCCGCCTGACAGCGGTCGCCGTCAATCTTGCCAGCGTGTCGCAGCAGTTGATCAGCATTGGCCTTCTCATCGGTGGCTTCTACCGCTTCCAGGAAGGCGAGATGACGATGGGCGCGATCATCGCGATCATCATGTTGTCGGGCCGCTCGCTGCAGCCGGTCGGCCAGCTCGCGTTCCTCATCACCCGCGGCAAGCAAGCCTTCACCACGCTCGATTCGCTGCAGCGGATGATGGAGCAGCAGGACGAACGCCAAGTCGCGATGCGCAGCATCGTTCCCGAGATTCGCACCGGGCATATCGAGCTGAACAACGTGTCGTTCCGCTATCCCAATGCCGGGCGCGATTCGCTCGACGGCATCAACCTCAAGATCAATCCGGGTGACCGGATCGGCATCATCGGCCGCGTCGCATCGGGCAAATCGACCCTCGGCCGCGTACTGTGCGGGCTTTACGCGCCGGGCGAAGGCGAGATGCTGGTCGATGGCCTCGACAGCCGCCAGTATCATCCGCACCAGTTGCGCGACGCGTTCCGGTTCGTTGCCCAGGACGCCGAAGTGTTCAGCGGCACCGTCCGCGACAATCTGATGCTCGGCGCGGCCAAGGCCGACGACAACCAGTTGATCGATGCCGTGGTGCGATCGGGCGCCGATATCTTCCTGTCGCGCGACGCCGCCGGCTTCGATTATCCGGTCGGTGAGCGCGGTTCGCGCCTGTCGGGCGGGCAGAAGTCGCTGCTGGTGCTGGCGCGGGCCCTCGTCAGCCCGTCGAACATGCTGTTCCTCGACGAACCAACCGGTTCGATGGACACCCAGACCGAACTCTATTTCATCGAGCATCTGAAGACTGCGCTGACGGCCGACCAAAGCCTGGTCGTCGCCACGCACCGCCACAACATGCTGTCGATCCTCACTCGCTTGATCGTGATCGATGGTGGCAAAATCATTGCCGACGGCCCGCGCGACGAAGTGCTCAAGCACCTGACCGATGCCGCCGCGAGCCAACAGAAAGCGCCGCCGCAATGACCGCGCTCGCCCACCAGTTCCGCCTGACGATCGCCGGACGGCGGATCGAGGTGCTGATCGGCGCGTTCGTTGCGCTGGCCATCGTCGCGGCAATTGCGGCGGGCCTGCTGTACGGCCGCTCCGCGGCCGATGCGGCGTCTTTGACCGTGCCGATCACGCCGACCAAGGCGGCGCAATTGATCGGCGCCACCAGCGGCATCGAAGCGACCCAAGTTCAGGCGGTCGGTGAGCAGGCAAAAGTAATCAATGCCGCGCTGCCGTTCGCAAGCGGGCCGGTCAATGCGGCGCGTCCATTCGCGCTGACCGGCGACAATCTCGACCAGCGCCGGGCGCTGCTGTGCCTGACCCAGGCGGTCTATTACGAAGCCGGGTTCGAGCCGGTCGAAGGCCGCCGTGCGGTCGCACAGGTGGTGCTCAACCGGCTCCGTCACCCGGCGTTCCCCAAGTCGGTGTGCGGCGTGGTTTATCAAAGCAACGGCCGCGTCTGCCAGTTCACGTTCGTCTGCGACGGCGCACTCTATCGTCAGCCAGCCCGCGACGCCTGGCTTCGCGCCGAGGAAATCGCGCGCGCGGCACTCTCCGGCTTCGTCGACACGACGGTTGGCGAGGCGACCCACTACCATGCCGATTATGTCGCACCGCGCTGGGCTCCTTTGCTCGGCAAGGTTGCCCAGATCGGTCAGCATATCTTCTACCGCTGGCCGGGTGCTTGGGGCCTGCCCGCCGCCTTTACCGGCCGCTACATTGGCGAACCGCGCGATCCTTTGTCGCTGCGCCCGCCGCCGCCAGTCGTCGGCCAGGGACTGTTGAATGATGCCGTCGCCGCGCCGACGGGCCCGATTACCGACGGAACGGTCCTCAAGCGCGCGCCCGATGACGTCGGCGGCCTGCTCGACACGAGCAAGGGCTGGACGCTCCATATCCCTGGCCCCGAAGACAGCAGCAACGCGGCCAAACTAATCGCGACGCAAGAAGGCAAACCCGCCGCTCCCAAGGTCGCGGCCGCCGGCGGCGTCATCGAAGTCGCCGGCCGCTAAAAGCTGGAGTAAGCGTAAGTCATGGCTAGCATTCCGTTCATCGGACCCGCAATCAAGCACCGCAAGCCGATGACCGGCTCGCGGATGATCATTGTCGCCTCGGCCGTCGCCTTCGGCCTGTTCCTGATCTGGGCCAGCCTGGCGCAGGTCGACGAAGTCACGCGCGGGCAGGGCAAGGTCATCCCGTCAAGCAAGCTGCAGGTGATCACCGCGTCCGAGCCGGCGACGGTCAGTGAGATTCTGGTCAAATCCGGTCAGCAGGTGAAAAAGGGCGAGCTGCTGTCGCGGCTCGACAGCCCCGAAAGCCGCCAGGTCGAAGCGGAAACCCAGTCGCTCGAAGCGCGCGTGTCGCGTTTGACCTCTGAGGGCACCGGTCAGGCCGTCGCGTGTTCGGGCACCGATTGCGCCGGCGAAGATGCGTTGCGGTCGGTCCGTGAATCGGCGGTCCGGAGCAAGGTCGCTTCGCTCAATGCGTCGGCCGACCAGGCGCGCCGCGAAGCGGGTGAAGCCGCCGCGACCATCAACAGCCTTACGAGCAGCCTTGCGCTTGCCCAGAAGCAGGTGGCGATGCTCGAGCCGCTGGCGGCCAAGCATATCGTCCCGGAAACCGACTTGATGGACAAACGCCGGGAAGTGATCGACCTCCAGGGCCGGATCGCCGGCGCGCGCGAGCAGCAGGGCAAGGCCATGGCCGCGGTGCGCGAAGCGCAGGCGCAAGCGAGCCAGGCCGGTTTCGAGTTCCGCCAGTCAGCGCTCGACGAGCGCAGCCAGGTCGCGGCCAAGATCGCGGTCAATCAGGAAACGCTACGCGGCGCGCGGGGACGGGAACTGCGTTCGCCGGTCGACGGCGTGGTCAACGACGTGCAGGTGACGACGGTTGGCCAATATGTGCAGCCCGGCCAGAAGATCATGGAGGTAGTGCCGCTCGGCGACAAATTGCTGGTCGAAACCCGCGTCCGCCCGAGCGATATCGCCTTCATCAAGGTCGGCGACCGCGCCCTGGTTAAAGTCACCGCTTTCGATTTCTCGACCTATGGCGGGCTCGATGGCCGCGTCGTCCAGGTTTCCGCGGACTCGATCTACGACGAGAATGAAAAGCAGGCGTATTTCACGGTGATCGTCGAGACCGACAAGGCCTATCTTATGGCACGCGGCATTCGTATGCCGATCACCCCGGGCATGATGACCGACACCCAGATCATCACCGGGCGCAAGAGCATCCTGACCTATTTGCTGAAGCCGGTTCTAAAAGCGCGCAGCGAGGCGTTGCGCGAGCGCTGATCTCTTAGCGGCCGGTATCCGCCGCCGGGGTCAGCACCGGCTTTTCCGCACTGGCGATGTTCATTGGAGCACGCTGTACACGATAGCCGTGGGTCCAGGTCGCGCCGACGGCGGCAAAGGTGATGACCGGGCGGTAATCGCTGACGCTCTCGCTATCGAGCAACTGATCGGTGCCGTTGTCGAGCACGTACATGTGGCCGGCGGCGCGGACGACGAGGATCGCGTGATCGGCGCGGCGGACGAGATCCTTGACCACCACCAGATAGAGATCCTTGTCGGCGACCCCGGCACGGCGCAGCATCTGCAGCTTGGCGATGGCGAAGTCTTCGCAATCGCCGCGGCCGCGGTTCAGGGTTTCATTGGCCGACGCCCAATAATCGGCCCGGCCATATTGGCGAATGTCGTCGGTGAAGCGGACGCGCTTGTTGACGTACCAATTGACCGCTTCGAGCCGCTCGAACGCGTCCTTGCCGTGGAGCGACGACGCGTAGGCGGCCGCAGCGCCGCTGACGCCGGAATGCGCGACGCGCTGCCAGCGGGCGTCGAGCTGGGTATGGCCGACGCGCAGCGCGACGCTGCCGAAAACATCGGGGCGGCCGTTGCCGACGCCCGGGCTGATCGCCGGGCGGTCGCGCAGGATCGTCGGAACGAATTGCGGACTCGAATAGGTCAGGGACGCCGGGATCGGGGCGGGGGCGGATGTGGCCGCGACAGGCAATCCGCTCTGCTGGGCCTTCAGCGCATCGAGTGCGCTCGGGCCGCCGAGGATCGCTTCAGTCTTGCTGAATGACTGCGCCGCGGCGGGCGACGACATGGTTACCGCGGCGGCGGATCCGGCGAGCACGATCAGCGTGTGCTTGATGGCCTGTTTGTTCATGGCCATGGTTGTCGCAGGACAAGGGAAAGACGCGGCTAAAAGGCATGGTTAAGCAGGCGCTAAGAGTCAGAAAACATTTCCAAAGCGGCGGCGAATGCGTCGGTGGCCGGCATCTTGATCTTGCGTAGAAATACGCGGGCGGCGAAGCCTCCGGAACGGATTGGACGGTCGGTCGCTTCCCGTGTCCGCAGGCTGCTCCATTCGCGACGGCCCGTCCCTGGAATTGCGATCATCGGCGCTGAGCCCGTTGCTGCTACAACGCGCCAGCGGGCATCCGAAATCCCTGAAAACCGCCGTTTCTTAAATCGGTAAAACGCGTGAACCGCAAGGCCGCCGATGCGTTGGGCAGCGCAGTCACTGATAACGGAGGCGAGCATGGCGACGAACAGTCCAGGCAGCGGAGCGAAGCGCGGCTTTGCGGCGATGAGCCCGGAGAAGCAGCGCGAGATCGCGAGCAAGGGCGGCAAGGCCAGCCATGGCGGCGGTCGCAAGAGCACCCGGCTCGTCTAATCCCTATCCATTCCGGCGCCGCAACGCCTGGCCGCGAACCGCGTTGACCGGGCGTGGCGTATCGGACTGACCTCGACGCGAAAGACAAAGGCGGCGCGATTGCGGCGGTTGTCGCGATTCACGCGGCGTTGCTGTTCGTATTCCTGCACATGTCGGGCAAGATCGACCTGACCGACCCGCAGGCGGCGCTGCGTGTGTTTGATGTCGACGTGCCGAAGCCGCCGCCTCCGCCGCCGCAACAGAGGCAGCAGCAGCCGAAGCCCAAGGATAAGGAAGGCGGATCGGCGCCCAAGAACATCAAGAGCGAAGCGACCCCGGTGGTTGCGCCGAAGCCGAAAATCGAAACGCCGCCGGTACAGCCGATCGCTGCGGCCGAAACGCCGCGGCAGGGCGCTGCGCCGACTCAAGGGGCTTCCAATGTGCGCGGTCCCGGCACGGGTGCGGGCGGGATCGGAACGGGCAACGGCAGCGGCGCCGGCGGAAACGGATCGGGTGGCGGTGGTGGGGGAGTCGCTGTCCCGGTCGCGCTCATTCGCGGGATTAGCGGCCGCGACTATCCGGACGCGGTGCGGGCCAGTTGGCCGCGTGGCGGAATCGTCTTCCTCCGCCTGCGGATCGAGGCCAACGGGCGGCCCAGCCGATGCGACGTGATGCGCGGTTTCGGCAGCCCGTCGATCGACCAGTGGACCTGCGCGCTGATCATGCAGCGCGGCCAGTTCCGCCCCGCGCTCGACGCCCGCGGTGCGCCCGTTTCGGGGTGGTTCGGTTACAAGCAGGTCGACATCGGCCGCTAGCCTTCCTAGGGCGCGGGCGAAGGAGAAGGCGCGCGCCATGATCGAAGCCGAATGGTGGGACTATGAGACGATCGACGAGCTCGCCGACGCTGTCGCGGGCGACGTCGGGTTCATCATCGACAGCGCGGTCGAAGCGCGCAACGCCTCGCTGATCGCGGTCCTGGCCGGGCGTACCGGCCCGGCGATCTTCCCCAAGCTCGCCGCGCAGAGCCTGCCGTGGAAGCGGCTGACGATCATCCCGACCGATGACCGGCTGGTGCCGATGGACAGTGAGCTGTCGAACGTCCGCGCGATCGCCAAGGCGTTTCTGCCAACCGGCGCCCGGGTGATCCCGATCGCAACCGAGATCGCCGACTACCGGCTGGCCGGCAATTCTGCCGATGCGCGGCTCCAGGACCTGTCGTGGCCGCCCGATCTGGTGTGGCTGGGCATGGGCGAGGACGGGCATACTGCGTCGATCTTCACCGGGCCCGACCTGCAGGACGCCCTCGACGCACCCAAGGCACGGCGCGCGGTCGGGGTCATGCCCGATCCGCTGCCAGCGGAAGCGCCGGTCGCACGGGTGACGCTGACCCGGGCCGCGATCCTGTCGGCACGGACGATTTTGATCACCGTCACCGGCGACAAGAAGCGCGAAATCCTCGAGCAGGCGATTGCCGACGGGCACTCATCGAAGCTGCCGATCGGGCGTGTGCTGGCCGAAGCCGAGCAGCCGATCGACATCCATTGGTGCTCATAACGGGCAAGTAATCATTAACAATCAGACTTTACCTAAGTTAGGTGCACCGCACAAAATTATTGATTTACTTGACGATTCGCGCCGTCTAGGGGCGCGGCGCTAAGTAATAAAAGCACCAAAGGGGAAATCATGAAATTGCATCTTTTGGCGGGCGCTGCCGCGCTCGCCTTGTCGCCTGCGGCTAACGCCCAGGACGTTGCCGCAAAGTCGCCGTTTGCCGGCCCGTACGTCGGCGTCCAGGCCGGCGTCGGCCAGGTCGACGACCGTTCGGACGATCTGGATTATTGGTACGACCAGATCGGCGGCCTTGAGAACAGCGACCGCGGCGGTCAGTTTGGCCTCCGCGTCGGTTATGACGCCGTGTTCGGCAAGGCGCTGGTGGGTGCCCTCGCCGAAGGCTCGATCGGCAAGCTCAATGCGTTTGGCGAAGCCAGCAGCGGCGGCAGCGGAAGTCCCGACCATTACGCCATCGGTACGCGCGTTTCGCGTCTCGGTTCGGTGCGCGCCAAGCTCGGCCTGACTGACGGCCGCCTCGCCGCCTTCGCCACTGGCGGACTCGCCTTTTCGAACGGCAAGCACAGGTTTCGCGAGACCGACGGCAGTGGCGAAGTGTTCGACGGCAAGGCCGATCGCACCGGTTACGTCCTCGGCCTCGGCGTGGCTTATGCGCTCAACAACCGCATGAATATCGGCCTCGACTACAGCCATTACGAGTTCGGTTCGAAGACCAATGAGGTCCTCGAGTCCGACGGCACGCCGACCGATTATTTCTTCAAGCAGGACTATAAGGCCCGCTCGCTGATGCTGAGCCTCAACTATGGCTTCGGTCGCCCAAGCGGCGCCGCCGCCAATGCGGCTCCGGCTCCGTTCGGTGGGCCCTATGCCGGTATCCAGGGATCGATCGGCCAGGTCGACGACGTCCATGTCGACGAGGATTATTGGTACACCAATACGTCAGGCTCGATCACCAGCGATCGTGGGGCGCTCGTTGGTCTTCGCGCCGGCTATGACTTCCTCTCGGGCAATCTGCTCGCCGGCGTCATGGCCGAGGCGTCGTTCGGCAAGATCGATACGCACCAGGAGACCAGTGCCGACCCGAGCAACCCGCAGTACGCCATCGGCACCAAGGTCAAATTCCTCGGGTCGGTCCGTGGCAAGCTCGGTATTGCGCAGGGCAAGCTCGCGGCCTTTGTCACCGGCGGCCTTGCTCGTTCGGACGCGAAGCAGCGTTTTGGCGACACCGACGGATCGAACGAGTTCTTCAGGGGCAAGGGTGACCGGACCGGCTACGTGCTCGGTTTGGGCGCCGCCTGGGCGATCGGCAAGTCGACCGTCGGACTGGACTACAGCCACTACGAGTTCGGCGCGAAGCGGCATGAGGTCATGTACGACGTTGGCGATCCCAGCGGCTACTTCTTCAAGCAGGACTATAAGGTCCGCGTGCTGACGATGAGCTTCAACTACGGCTTCTAATCGTGGCCGTTGGAGCAGGGAGGGCCCGGTGGCAACGCCGGGCCCTTTTTCATTTGGTTCAGCACTCTTCGAGCGGCTTGCCGGCCGTCTCCTTGAGGAACAGCAGCGCGACGATCACCGGCACCGCGGTGAACACGACCGCATACCACAGGCCCGCGTAAATATTGCCGGTCACGGCGACCAAGGCGAAGCTGGTGACCGGCAGGAAGCCGCCGACCCAGCCGGTCCCAACGTGATAGGGCAGCGACATCGCGGTGTAGCGGACGCGGGTCGGGAACATCTCGACCAGGGCCGAGGCTTGCGGGCCGTAGAGCGCGGTCGCGGCGACGACGAACGCCAGCAGGATCAGGATCAGCATGGTCATGCTGGTCTGGCCGGGATTGGCCGATTTGGGATAGCCGACCGCTTGCAGCGCCGCGCCGATTTCGTCGCTTGCCTTGGCCTTGAACGCCTTGAGGTCCGCCGCGGCCAGGCCGGCGCCGCCGGCGATCGGCACCGACTGGCCGCCGGCGACGACCCGGGTGCCGCCGTCGGCTGACTGCCGCGTGGTGTAGGAAATGCCTTTGGTGACCAGCGCCGACTTGGCGATGTCGCAGGCGCTGACGAACTTGGCCGTGCCGACCGGGTCGAACTGCACCGAGCAAGTCGCGGGATCGGTTTCGACAATGACTGGAGTGACCCGCTGGGCGGCGACTAGCGCCGGATTCGCCGCGGTGGCCATCCAGTGCGACGCGGGGAAGTACAGGACCAGTGCCAGCACCATCCCGCCGACCATCACCGGCTTGCGGCCGATGCGATCGCTGAGCCAGCCGAAATAGACGTAGAGCGGCGCGCTGACGACGGTCATCACGATCAGCAGCAGGTCCTTGGTTTGCGCCGGGAGCCCGAGCGATTTTTCGAGGAACACCTGCAGATAGAAGAAGGTGAAATACCAGACCGCACCCTGGGCGGCGGCGATCCCGAAGAAGGCCACCAGCACGCGCTTCAGATTGGCGCGTTCGGCGAAGGCTTCGCGCAGCGGCGCGCGGGATATTTCGCCGTCCTTTTGCAATTTGGCGAAGTGCGGGCTTTCCGCGAGCTTGGCCCGCATCCACACCGAGATCGCGAGCAGCACCGCGGAGACCAGGAACGGGATGCGCCAGCCCCACACGCCGAACGCATCTTCGCCGACGCTGGTCCGGGTAGTGACGATGACCAGTAGCGCCGCGAGCAGCCCGAACGAGGCCGAGGCCTGGATCCAGCCGGTCGAGGCGCCGCGCTTGTCGTTGGGCGCATGTTCGGCGACGTAGATCGCCGCGCCGCCATATTCGCCGCCGAGCGCGATCCCCTGTAGGATGCGCAGCACGATCAGCAGCCAGGTCCCCAGCGTTCCGGCCTGGGCGTAGGTCGGCAGCAGGCCGATGAGGAAGGTCGCCGCGCCCATCAGGCTGACGGTGACGAGGAACGCCCCCTTGCGCCCGAGGCGGTCGCCGACGACGCCGAAAATGATCGCGCCCAACGGGCGAAAGGCGAAGCCGGCGGCGAACAGCGCCAGCGCGGCGATCAGCGCCTGCGTCGGCTCCAGACCGGCGAAGAACACCTTGGAAATGACCGGCGCGAGGCTGCCGAAGATGAAGAAGTCGTACCACTCGAACGCGGTGCCCGCGGACGAGGCAATGATCACGCGGGCCATGCCCCACGGCTTTTGCTGTTGTGACTCGGCCAGGCTCGCCATCGCGCTCTCCCCGGGGAGAGGGATAAAGCCTTATTGCCGTCCTGCAAGAAGCGCGTCGACGACGCTGGGGTCGGCCAGGGTCGAGGTGTCGCCGAAGCCGTCGGTCGCGCCCTCGGCGATTTTCCTGAGGATGCGGCGCATGATCTTGCCCGAGCGGGTCTTGGGCAATGCGGGTGCGAACTGAATTTTCTCCGGCGCGGCGAGCGCGCCAATGTCCTTGCGGACTTCCCGGATCAGTTCCTTGCGTAGCGCGTCGTCGCCTTCTTCGCCGGCATTGAGCGTGACGAACGCGTAGATCGCCTGGCCTTTGATGTCGTGGGGGAAGGCGACGACCGCCGCCTCGGCGACCTTAGGATGGGCGACCAGCGCGCTTTCGACCTCGGCCGAGCCGACGCGGTGGCCGGAGACGTTGATGACGTCGTCGACGCGGCCGGTGATCCAATAATAGCCGTCGTCGTCGCGGCGGCAGCCGTCGCCGGTGAAATAGAGGCCGGGGTAAGCGGTGAAATAGGTCTGGAAGAAGCGCTCATGGTCGCCCCAGACGGTGCGCATCTGGCCCGGCCAGGACGCGGCGAGGCAGAGGTTGCCGCTGGTCGCGCCCTCAAGGATGTTGTGGTTCGCGTCGACCAGCAGCGGCTTGATCCCGGGCAGCGGCTGGGTCGCGCTGCCCGGTTTCATCGGGGTTGCGCCGGGGAGGGGGGAAATCAGCGCGCCACCGGTTTCGGTCTGCCACCAGGTATCGACGATCGGGCAGCGGCCATCGCCGACCACGCGCCAATACCATTCCCATGCGTCCGGATTGATCGGCTCGCCAACCGTGCCGAGCAAGCGCAGCGACTGGCGCGAATGGCGCGTGACCCAGTCGTCGCCCTCGCGTTCGATCGCCCGGATCGCGGTTGGCGCGGTGTAGAGGATGGTCACGCCGAGGCGGTCGACCGTATCCCAGAACCGCCCGAAATCGGGATAATTGGGGACGCCGTCGAACATCACGCTGGTCGCGCGGTTGATCAGCGGGCCGTAAACGACATAGCTGTGGCCGGTGATCCAGCCGATGTCGGCGGTGCACCAGAAAATGTCGTCGGGCCGGTAATCGAACACCCAGTCGAAGGTCGTCGCCGCCCACACCCCATAGCCGCCGGTGGTGTGGACCACGCCCTTGGGCTGGCCGGTCGAGCCCGAGGTGTAGAGGATGAACAAAGGGTCCTCGGCGTTCATCACCGCGGGTTCGCAATCGGTCGCGAGGCCGCCGCGGACCGACGAGTAAGCGACATCGCGGCCATCCTTCATCGGCACGGCGGCGCCGGTGCGGGTGACGACGATCACCGTCGGAACGTCGCGCTGCTCGAGCGCGGCGTCGACGTTGCGCTTGAGCGGGATATGCTTGCCGCCGCGCACGCCTTCGTCGGCGGTGATCACCGCGCAGGCGTGGCAATCGACGATCCGGCCGTGGAGGCTCTCGGGCGAGAAGCCGCCGAACACCACCGAATGGATCGCGCCGATGCGGGCGCAGGCGAGCATTGCCGCCGCCGCCTCGGGGATCATCGGCATGTAGATCATCACCCGGTCGCCGCGCCGGATGCCGCGTTGCTGCAGCAAGTTCGCGAAGCGGCAGGTCTCTTCGTACAGCTCGCGATAGGTCCAGGCGTGGCCCGCGCCGGGTTCGTCGGGTTCGAAGATCAGGGCGGTGCGGTCGCCGTGTTCGGCGAGGTGGCGATCGAGGCAATTGACCGACAGGTTGAGCTCGCCGTCGGCATACCATTTGATCCCGAAATTCGCTTCGTCGAACGACCAGTCGCCGGCTTGCTTCGGGAACCTGTTCCAGGTCAGCCTTTTGGCTTGCTCGAGCCAGAATTCGTCGGGGTCAGATTCGGCGAACCGGTTGAGTTCGGCGAGCTCGGCCGGGCCGATGCGGGCGTTGAAGCCAGTGGGGACGGGATGGACCGCTTCGCTCACACGCCATGGCTCATGTCGATCACGAAGCGGTAGCGCACGTCGTTCTTGAGCAAGCGCTCGTAGCCCTCGTTGACCTGGTCCATGCGGATCATCTCGCAATCGGGGTAGATGCCCTCGGCCGCGCAGAAATCGAGCATTTCCTGCGTTTCGGGAATGCCGCCGATGGCCGATCCGCCGACCGCGCGGTTCCACCAGATGAGGTTGGCGCCGATGAACGGCGGCATTTGGGTCAAGGCGCCGACGATCACCATCCGCCCCGAGCGCCCGAGCAGCTGGAGATAGCCGTCGATTTCATGCGGCACCGGAATGGTATTGAGGATGAAATCGAAGCGCGTGGCGGCGGCGGTCATCTGCCCAGCGTCAGTCGAGATGATCACGTCATGCGCGCCGAGGCGACGCGCGTCCTCGCCCTTGGCCGGGGTGGTGGTGATCATGGTCACGTGCGCGCCCATCGCCGCGGCGAGCTTGACGCCCATGTGGCCGAGGCCGCCGAGGCCGACGACCGCGACCTTGGTGGTTGGGCCGACATTGTACTGGCGGAGCGGCGAATAGGTCGTGATGCCCGCGCACAGCAACGGCGCGGTCAGCGCCGGGTCCATGTCCGCGGGCACCTTCAGCACGAAATGGTCGCGGACGACGATATGGTCGGTGTAGCCGCCCTTGGAGATCGTGCCGTCGTGATAATCGGCGCTGTTGTAGGTCTGGACGCAGCCCTTGCGGCAAAACACTTCCCAGCCGGCGAGGCACTGGTCACATTCCATGCAGCTGTCGACCATGCAGCCGACGGCGACGGTATCGCCAACCTGGTGGCGGGTGACTTCGGGGCCGATCGCGGTGACCGTGCCGACGATCTCATGGCCCGGGATCACCGGATATTGGCTGTTGTGCCAATCGTTGCGGCAGGTGTGGAGATCGCTGTGGCAGATGCCGGCGTAGGTGATCTTGATCGCGACATCGTTGGCGCGCAGCGCGCGGCGTTCGAAGTCCATCGGCCGTAGGGGCTGGTCGGGGGCGTCGGTGCCCCAGCCTTTGGCGGGGGTGGGCCGGTTGCTGGCTTCCTGAGGGTTCGCGGGTTGCGGGTCTGCGGTCGTGGCCATGTTAAGCCTCCTGTCGGGATCGTTCCAAAACGCGGCGCGCCTGGATGAGATGCGGCCGGTCGACCATTTTGCCACCGACCGATAGCACCCCCGCGTCGGGCTGTGCCTCGAACGCGGCGACGATTTCCGCGGCGTGGCGGACGTCGTCGGCGGATGGGGTGAAGGCGGCGTTGATGATCGCGACCTGCGCCGGATGGATGGCGAGTTTGCCGGTGAAGCCTTCACGGGACGCGGCTTCGGCTTCGGCCTTGAGCCCGGCGTTGTCCTTGAAGTCGGCGAATACGCCGTCGACCGGCTGGACGCCCGCCGCTGCAGCGCCGGCGAGGCACAAGGAGCGGGCGAGCATGTAAGTGAAGCTGAGCGCGCCGTCGGCGTCATATTTGGATGATGCGCCGATCGCCGCCGACAGATCCTCGGCGCCCCAGCTCATCGCGACGAGGGGCGACTTGAGGTCGCGGTAGGACAACAGCCCGAACAGGCTGGCGGCGGTCTCGGTGACGATCGCGTGCACCGGGATGTTGCCGGTGCGGTGCGCGAGCTGGGTCACGTCAGCGCCGCTTTCGGCCTTGGGCAGGACGATGCCGTGGACGTAGGCGCTGCCGATCAGCTTCAAATCGTCCTTGTGGAACTCGGACCCTGGCGGGTTGACCCGGACCCACCATTGCGGGCCGTTGGACCGCTTGGGTAGGGCCTTGAGGATGTCGCGGGCGATCGCTTTTTGGGTCGGTGCGACGCTGTCTTCGAGGTCGAAGATGATCGCGTCGGCCTCGCTGTCGAGCGCTTTGGCGATCTTCTTTTCGCTGTCCGCCGGCACGAACAGCCAGCTGCGCGGCGTCATGACGGCCGTTTGAGCAGGAGCGCGGTGCGGGTGCATTCGCACACCAGCTCGTCCCGCTGGTTGAAGCTGCGGTGGGCCCAGGTGACGATCCCGGCGTTTGGCCGCGATTTGCTTTCGCGCAGCGCGATGCACTCGGTCTCGCTGCGCAGGGTGTCGCCGGCGAAGACGGGATTGGGGAACCTCAGCGCGTCGTAGCCGAGGTTGGCGACCAAGGTGCCGAGCGTGGTGTCGGCGACGCTGACCCCGATCATCAGGCCGAAGGTGTAGACCGAATTGACCAGCGGCTTGCCGAATTCGGATGCAGCCGCGGCTTCATGGTCGAGATGCATCGGCTGCGGATTGTGGGTCAGGGTCGAAATCAGGACGTTGTCGGTCTCGGTCACCGTGCGCCGCACCGCATGTTCGACGCGGTCGCCGATCTGCCATTCGTCGAAATAGCGCCCAGCCATCAGCCCGCTCTAGGCAGGGAGCAGCAACTCGGCAACGGCTTCGGTGATCGCGGTGCCGTCGAGGCGGTAGGCGGCGTAGAGGTCGGGCAGGCTGCCGGTCTGGCCGAAGCGCTCAACCCCCAAGGACGCCACACGTTGACCAAGCACGCCGCCGAGCCATGAGAGCGATGCCGGCGCGGCGTCGGCGAGGGTGACGAGGCCGGCGGAAGGCGCCAGGTCGGACAGCAATTGCTCGACATGGCTCGGCTTGCGCTCACCGCCCCATCGGGCCGCCTGCGCCGCAGTCCAGCCGCGGTGGAGGAGGTCGGGCGAGGTGATGCTGAGCAGGCCGAGGCCGGGGATGTCAGGGGAAAGCTCGTCCCAGGCGGCGAGCGCTTCGGGCATCACCGCGCCCATGGCGACCATCGCGGCCTCGGCGCCGGGCGCGGGGGGACGAAGCCAGTAAGCGCCTTGGAGCGCGCCTTCGCGCCAATTGTCGTCGGGGCGCTCGACCTGGGCGACGGTGCGGGTCGACAGGCGCAGATAGGTGCTTTCGCCGGCGGGATCGTCGATCAGCCGGAATGCTTCCTGCATCATCGCTGCGAGTTCGTCGGCGAAGGCCGGTTCGTAATGGCGCAGGCCGGGCTGGCCGAGGGCGATCAGCGGCGGGTTGATCGACTGGTGCGCGCCGCCTTCCGCGCCGAGCGTAATCCCGCTCGGGGTCGCAACGAGCAGGAAGCGCGCATCCTGGTAGCAGGCGTAATTGAGGGCATCGAGGCCGCGGGCGATGAATGGATCGTAAAGCGTGCCGATGGGGAACAGGCGGGTGTCGAACAGGTCGCCGGCGAGCCCGGCGGCGGCGAGCATCAGGAACAGATTGTTTTCGGCGATGCCGAGTTCGATGTGCTGGCCTTTTTTGTCGGACGACCATTTTTGCGCAGAAGCAATCTTTTCCTTCGCGAAAACGTCGCCGATCGCGTCGCGGCGGAACAGGCCGCGCTGGTTGACCCACGCGCCGAGGTTGGTCGAGACGGTGACGTCGGGCGAGGTGGTGACGATGCGGTCGGCGAGGTCGCCGCCAGCTTTCGACAAATCGAGCAGGATGCGGCCGAACGCCGCCTGGGTCGATTGCTCGTCGCCGGCTGGGGCGGGGAGCGCCGGGATAGTCACGCCGCCAAACGCGCGGGCGCGCTTTTCGCGGAGGATGCGACTGCGCTCGATCAGCGACTCAACGCCCGGCCGGGCATTGTCGCCGACGCTTTCGAGCGGCTCCCACTCGTGGCCCTCGCGCACGCCCATCGCCTCGCGCAGCGCGGCCAATTGCGTCGGGTTCATCAGCCCGGCGTGATTGTCCTTGTGGCCGGCGAAGGGCAGGCCGTAGCCCTTGATCGTCCAGGCGATGAACAGGGTGGGCACGTCGTCCTGTGCCGCGTCGAACGCTTCGACCAGGCTCTCCAAGCAATGACCGCCGAGATCGGTGAACAAAGCCGCGAGCGCGGCGTCGTCGTGATCCTTGAGGAAGGCCGCGACGCTTTTGCCGAGTTCGGCGGCGATCCGCGTCCGCCACGCCGCGCCGCCCTGATAATGGAGCGCCGACAGCTCGGCATTGGGCAGGGCTTCGAACCACGCCTTGAGCTTGAGATATTTGTCGAGCGCGGCCTTGAGGCGTTTGCCGTAGCGCAGCTCGACCACCCGCCAGCCGCAGCTTTGGAAAATCTCGTCGAAGCGCTCGAACATGCGGTCGGCGCTGGTCGCGTCGAGGCTCTGGCGGTTGTAGTCGATGATCCACCACAGGTTGCGGACGTCGTGCTTGGCGCCCTCGATCAGCGCTTCGTAGATATTGCCCTCGTCGAGCTCGGCATCGCCAATCAGCGCGACGAAGCGGCCGCGGGCCTGCTCGTCGAGCCGGCCGTGGGCGGTGAGATAATCCTGGATGAGGCTGGCGAAGAGCGTGACCGCCACGCCGAGGCCGACCGAGCCGGTCGAGAAGTCGACCGGGATCTGGTCCTTGGTCCGGCTGGGATAGCTCTGCGCGCCACCGAAGCCGCGGAAATTTTCGAGCGCCTCACGGGTCTGGGAGCCGAGCAGATAATGGATCACGTGGAGCACCGGCCCGGCATGGGGTTTGACTGCGACCCGGTCATGTTCGCCGAGCGCGTGGAAATAGAGCGCGGCCATGATCGCGGTCATCGACGCGCAGCTTGCCTGGTGGCCGCCGACCTTCAAGCCGTCGGCGCTGTCGCGGAGGTGGTTGGCGTGGTGGATGGTCCACGCCGACAGCCAGCGCAGCCGTTCGTCGAGGAGTTTGAGCGCGGCGATGTCGGTGGTGACGGTCTTGAGCATCGGGCGGGATTAGCCGAGCGCGACTGGCGCGAAAAGCGAAACGCATTTTCATCGCATCAATACCGGCGCATCGCTCGACAAGGCGGGGCTTTTGCAACATCTCGGCCCGATGAGTGCGGTCGCTTCCTTTGAGCTGATCCTGACGCTGCTGGCGGTGGTGATCCTGCTCCACTGGCTGGCGCTGAAACTGAAGTTGCCGCCATCGACGGCCCTGCTGGTCGGCGGCGGTCTGCTGGCGTTCGTTCCGGGCCTGCCCGCGGTCGCGCTCGACCCGGATCTGGCGCTCGTCCTGTTCCTGCCGCCGCTGCTGATGGATGGCGCTTACTTCACCGCGTTCGGCCGGTTTCGGCGGCACCTGCCGGGGATCCTTTCGCTCGCCGTCGGGGCCGTCGTTTTCACGACGTTCGTGGTCGGGGTGACGGTGCACTGGCTGATGCCGGCGCTGCCGTGGGCGGCGTGCTTCGCGCTCGGCGCGATCGTGTCGCCGCCCGATGCGGTGTCGGCGCGCGCCATTCTGCAGAATGTGACTTTGCCGCGCCGGTTGCTGGCGTTGCTCGAGGGCGAGAGCCTGCTCAACGACGCGACCGGCATCGTGCTCTTCCGCTTCGCGGTGGTGGCGACGTTGAGCGGCATGTTCGATGCCGGATCCGCCATTCAAACCTTCTTCGTCCTGGCGCTGGGCGGTGTGGCCGTCGGCGCCGCGGTCGGGATGGCGTGGATGGTCGCGGTGCGGAAGTTGAACCACCAGACGCTGATCATCGTCGCGTCGACGCTGATGTCGTGGCTCGCCTACATTGCCGGCGAGACCGTGCATGTCTCGGGCGTGATCGCGACGGTGACCGCCGGCCTGATCCTCGGCTGGTACCAGCACCAGATCTTTCCGGCGCGGGTGCGGCTCCGCGGCAGCGCTTTCTGGCAGACGATGGTGTTCCTGCTCGAAGCGCTGGTGTTCATCCTGATTGGTTTCTCGCTGCGCGGAGTGCTGGAACGCGTCGGCGGCGTCGGGGCGGTGACCTCGACCATGCTGGTGCCGATCCTCGGGGTGGTCGCGGCGGTGATCTTTGCGCGTTTTGCGTGGATTTTCGGGAGCGACGGGCTGTTGACGCTCGCGCGTGCGGCCGGAATTCGCCGGGCGCGACCGCTGGGATTGCGCCAGGCGACGGTCCTCAGCTGGGCCGGTATGCGCGGCGTCGTCACGCTGGCGATCGCGCTCAGCCTGCCGCCGGCGATGCCGGCGCGCGACCTGATGCTGGTGTGCGCGTTTGCGGTGATCTTCGCCACCGTCGTCGCCCAGGGAACCAGCCTCGGCTGGATGATCCGCCGCGTCGCGCCGGATCATCCAGCCGAGCCAGCGAAGATGGATCTGGCGACCTGCGAGGCGCAGGTTGCGCGCGCCCGTTTTGCCGCCGTCGAAGCTGGCGCTTACGGAACAGACGGCACGCTGATCCACCCGCAATTGCTCGAGCAATCTCGGCGGCGCCTGGCGGGAACCGAACGCTTCGCTGAAGATAGCGAACAAGCGATGGCGAAGATGCGCCCGCATATCGATCTCGTGCTCACGTCGATCGCGGCCGGACGCGAAGAACTGCTGCGGATTCACCGGGCCGGGCTGATCGAGGACGAAGTGCTCCACAACCTCGAACGCGATCTCGACGTCGAAGAACTGGGGATGGCGCTACAGCTGTCGAGTGATTGACGAGGCGCGCGCCTATTCGGCGGCAGCCTGCCTGAGTTTCGCCCGGAGTTGCCGCGGAAGCGAATGTCCGATCCGAGGACGCCGACGGCTTGGCCCGTGTTGAACAATCGGCCGCCGCCGCTTAGCGCGGATGCATGAAACCCAAATTGCTGACGACCATGAGCGCGTATTCCTGGCGCCTATTTTTCGGCGACGCGCTTGCTGGAATTACCGTCGCCCTGGTTGCACTTCCCTTGAGCGTGGCCATCGCCATCGCGTCCGGCGCGGAACCGAAAGCGGGCCTGGTGACCGCGATCATCGGCGGCTTCCTGATCTCCTTGCTCGGCGGCAGCAGGGTCCAGATCGGCGGTCCGACGGGGGCCTTCATCGTCGTCGTGTACGGCGTCATTCAGCAGCATGGCTTCGACGGCCTGTTGCTCGCCACGATGATGGCCGGGGTGATCCTGGTCATCGGCGGGCTGCTCCGCGCCGGGCGGTTCATCGCGCTCGTCCCGGAACCGGTGATCGAGGGTTTCACGATCGGCATCGCCGTGATTATCGCCGTCAGTCAGTTGAAGGACCTGCTGGGCCTGTCACTCCAGCATGGTTCGGCGGACCTGGTGCAGGTTTTGCCGGCGCTGTGGAGCGCGCGGGCTTCGCTGAACCCGGTCGCGCTCGGTATCGGCATTTTCTCCATTGCCGGGATTGCCGCGTTTCGCCGGCTCGTTCCCTGGCTGCCGGGTTCGCTCCTGGTTATCGCGGCGGCGTCGGCGGCGGTCGCCGTTTTCCATTTGCCGATCGACACGATCGCGTCGCGCTTCGGCGCGCTTCCGGCGGGACTGCCGCTGCCTTCGATTCCCCACATCAGCGTCGCTCGGATCAGCGAGTTGCTGCCCGCGGCCTTCGTCATCGCCTTCCTCGCCAGCGTGGAATCTTTGCTGTCGGCGATCGTCGCCGATCGCATGATCGGGAGCAGTCACCGTTCCAATGCCGAGCTTTTGGGACAGGGCGCGGCCAATATCGTGGCGCCCTTGTTCGGCGGTTTGCCGGCAACGGGTGCGATCGCCCGGACAGCAACCAACGTTCGCGCCGGCGGTCGGACGCCCGTCGCGGGGATCGTTCACGCGCTCGCGATCCTCCTGTTCACCCTCAGCGGGGCATCGCTGACCGGCTATCTTGCCATGCCGGCGCTGGCCGGCCTGCTGATCTTAACCGCGTGGATCATGAGTGAGCCGGGGCGTTGGCGCGAGCGGATGGCGCTGCGGACCGGAGATCGAACGCTATTGTTCCTGACGATGATCCTGACCATTGCCAGCAACCTGACGGTGGCCATCGCCGTGGGAACTGGATTGGGCCTGGCGCTTCGCCTGGTCCGGCGCGACGTCGAGCCGGCGGCATGGACGCCCTCGGATCGATCGAAACTGTAGGTCGCTTTTCGGCGAAAGGGCTTAGCGCCCCAGCTGGCTCGGGGTTGCCGCTTCCTGTGAACCGGGCGCTTTCGTGTTGTGGCTCAGTTCGAAATTGTCGTTGGGGAACGCCGGCGCGGTCTTGGTCCCGGCCGGGAAGTCGGCGCAGGCCGACAATGCGAACAGTGCCGTCGCGATCACCAAATGCTTCATGTCATGTCCTTCGGAGCGCCCACTCAATCGGGCCGTCGGCGCTTCCGCTACCCTATCGGCCGCGCCGCGGGCGACGCCCGGGATGGCACTGACCCATGCCGGGACAGAGTTCGACTAGGTCAGGGTTCAAGCCTCCGACGGCAGCGTGGTGAAGCGGTCGATGGTGTCGAAAATCGCCGAGATGCCGGCCTTCTCGTCCTCGCCGAGTTCGGGCCGCCACAGGTCGAACAGCAGCACCACCCGGGTCTCGTTGCTCGGGTTCTTCGCTTCATGTTCGAAGCTGTCGTCGAAGATCAGCAATTTGCCTTCTTCCCACTGCCGCGTCTCGTTGCCGACGCGCAGCCAGCAGCCGGCGGGCACGATCAGCGGCAAATGGCCGATCAGGCGGCAGTTGAGCATGCCGTGGTGCGGCGGGATGTGGGCGCCGGGGGTCAGTTTCGAGAACAGGACCGAGGGGCTGCGGGTACCGATCCGGGTCATCGGCACCTGGTCAAGCGCGGCCATTGTCGCCGGGCAGCGCCGTGCGTTCTCCGCGACCGGCTGGCCGTCCTTCCACAGATAGAATGCCGACCAGCTGGTATCGCCGTGAAGGCCGTGGAATTCGCGGTGGGGGCGATCGGCCTCATCCTCGACATAGGGTTGGAAGTCGGCGCCGTCGCGGAGCAGGCCTTCGAGCTCGGCCTTGATCGCGAGGGTTTGCGCTTCGAGCGCCGGAACCCAGGCGAATTCCTCGCGCTCGAAAAACTGGCGATTGGCGAGATAGGGATAATAAAGCATCGTCGGGCCCTGGAGGAACAGCTCGCGCTTACCGGTCAGGATGTCGACCGCGTGGCGCAGGCGATCGGTCCCTTCGGGTGCCGCCGGCCGGCTGTCGACAACATGGCGGAGTGCGGCGGTGTAGGCTTCCGCTTGCTGGCGAAGGTAGCTGGCGGCGGTGGTCAGCCGGGCGTGGGTCGCGGGATCGATCGGGCGCGATTGTGCGGACCTAAGCGCTGCCTGATAAAAGCTGGTCGCAGCCTTGGCGTCGTTCCGGGCGGCATAGTCGTCGCCCTGGGCAAGCAGGGTCTCGATCGTCGCCGGCCCGGGCGCAGTGCTCACGCGGCCTCGGCCTTGTCGTGCTCGGCGTCGAACCGCGCCTGGGCGCCGTGGATCGCTTCGACATTGTTCATCGCCCAATTGGCGAGCCCGCAAATCGGGACCTGCAGCGACTGGCCGAGCTCGGTCAGCTCATAATCGACGCGCGGCGGGATCGACGGGGTGACGGTGCGGTTGACGATGCCGTCGCGCTCGAGGTTGCGCAGGGTCAGCGTCAGCATCCGTTGCGACACACTTGGGATCTCGCGCCGGAGCTCGTTGAAGCGCTTCGATCCGCTGCCCAGGGTCTGGACGACCAGCACCGTCCATTTGTCGCCGATCCGCGACAGCAGGGTGCTGATCGTGCGGCATACGGGGTTGCTCGGGTCCTTCATCATCCGTCTCCAGGCACAGCGGTGTTCCCACACCACAAATTTGTTCGTCCACCACAAAAAAGTGCGTTCTTGCGAGCGATTCGCTGGTGGTTATTTAGGGTGCCTCGGTAACAAATCCATACCAAGGAGGCAATAGTGACTATCTTGCATATCGACAGCAGCATCAATGGCGAAAACAGCGCCAGCCGCCAGCTGACGGCGTCCATCGTTGAGCAATTGAAGGGCGCCCAGTGGGGCGAGGAAATCGTGTATCGCGACCTCGCCGCCAACCCGCTGCCGCACCTGACGTTCGCGGCGTTCGCCGACACCGCGGTGCTCGACGAGTTCCTCGCCGCGGACACGATCGTGATTGGCGCGCCGATGTACAATTTTGGCGTCCCCAGCCAGCTCAAGGCGTGGTTCGACCGCATTGCGATTGCCGGCACCACCTTCCGCTACACCGAGAACGGCCCCGAGGGCCTAGTCGGCGACAAGCGCGTGATCATCGCCCTGGCGCGCGGCGGGTTCTACGGCGAGGGCCAGCCGGCGGCGGGCTTCGAGTTCGTCGAACGCTATTTGAAGGCGGCGTTCAACTTCCTCGGCATCGAGCCGGAATTCGTGCTCGCCGAAGGGCTCGCGGTGAGCCCCGAACAGCGCGAGGAATCGCTTGGGCTGGCGCTCGGCCACACGCTGCGCCTCGCCGCCTGATTACGAAGGGTCGAGCGGTCGCCCCCTGCCGCTTTACCCCCTGCGATTCGCGCCCCGGGCGACGATCGCAGCATGAGCCTCGGCGCTTCGGCTGATCCCCTCCCCGAAGCGCCGGGGCTCATTTCATGCCACGCTTTGGCTCCCGGCGCGTTGTTGCAAGACGAAAGGAGTCGGCGATGACCGAACTTACCGAAGCCCAGCGCGACCATATCGACAGCGACAAGTTCGCGTTCCCCAAGGAGCGCAAGGAACCGATCCACGACGCCAGCCACGTACGCAATGCTATTGCCCGGTTCGACCAGGTTGAAGGGGTCAGCGATGACGAACGCGACGCGGCGTGGCGGCGAATCAAGAAAGCCGCCGACAAGCATGGCGTCGAAGTCAGCGAAAAAAGTTGGCGCGAGCTCGGCAAGAAGGCCTAACCCGCGCCGCAACTGGATTGCTCCGATATGGATTTAAATCATTCAAATTGGATAGAATTTCTCCGGCTCGATTAAGAGCGTCCTAACGCCTTGCCAATAAACCCGTGCTCATCACCGCGGGGCAGGCATGGACAGATCCGAGACCAGCAATGCATTGATTCGCGAGGTCGCGTTGCCGACCGCGATTGCCCTGCTGATGCTGGCGGCAATCGTTTGGGCAATCCTGCATTTTTCGACTGTTCAATCGGACCAGCTTGCGGCCGAACGGCAAAACCATCGGGTGAATGTCGCGGTCGCTCAAAGCATTGTCGCAACCGCCAACGACCAGGAGGCGTCGACTTATTGGGACGACGCGGTAATCCAGACGCGCAAGCGGCCGCTCGACCTCGAGTGGATCGACAACAATCTCGGCATCTGGTTCCACACCTACTATCACATCGACGAAGTCTATCTGCTCGATCAGCATGATGCGCCGATCTACGCCATGCAGGGCGGCCGTCGGGTTGGGCGGGAAGCGTTCCACAACGCCGCCCCGGTGCTCGCGTTGGCCCAGCAGCTTCGGGCCAAGCTAAGGGTTGCGAAGACGGTCCCGGATGGCGGCGAGGGGCGGACGGTCGGCGTCTCCGAATTTACCGTGATTGGTGGCCATCCGGCGATCGTCAGCCTGAAACCGATCCTGTCGGAAACCGGCAATGTCCCGCAGTCGCCGGGCTCCGAGTATATCCATGTCGCCGTCCGTTATCTCGATGGCGCCTTCCTCGACCGGTTGTCGGGGATCTACGCAATCGATGCGCCGCGGTTCAGTTGGACCGAGCCGCGGACGACCGCCTTTCCCCTGCGCCGATCGGACGGGCGTCTCCTCGGATATATCGGCTGGACGCCGTTCGAGCCGGGCGCGGAGGTCGAGGCCAAAATGGCGCCCGTCCTGATCCTCGTATTCCTCGGCGTGGGCGCATTGCTCAGCCTGTTGTTGCTGCGCATCCGCCGCAGCCGAATGGAGCTCGAGGCGAGCCGCGCGCAGGCGCAGCATCTGGCGTTCCACGACAGCCTGACGAGCCTGCCCAATCGCGCGTTGTTCGAGGACCGGCTTGAGGTGGCAATCGCGCGGCGCGCCGCCAAGGTTGCGGTGCTGATGCTCGACCTCGACCGTTTCAAGGCGGTCAATGACACGCTCGGGCACCAGGCGGGTGACGCGCTGATCCGGGAATTCGGCGAGCGCCTGAGGGCGCTGACGCGCGAGGGCGACACCATCGCGCGCCTCGGCGGCGACGAATTCGCGATCCTCATCGAGCAGGCCGAGCTGGCCGACATTCACCGGCTGGCCAAGCGGATCCTCGCCGACATCCGCCGGCCGTTCGAGCTCTCGGGGTCGCAGGTCTATGTCGGGGTCAGCATCGGGATTGCCGTGTCGCCCGATGCCGGGGTCGAGCGGCTCGAACTGGTCCGCCGGGCCGACATCGCTTTGTACCGGGCCAAGGACAGCGGACGTGACGCTTATCGACTGTTCAGCGCGGAGATGGACGACGGGGTCAAGCTGCGCAGCACGATCGAGGAAGAGTTGCGCCAGGCCGTCGCGGGGGGAACCGGGTTGCGGTTGCACTATCAACCGGTCATCGGAGAGGACGGCGCGATGGTCGGCGTCGAGGCGCTGGTCCGCTGGCAGCATCTGCGGCGCGGCCTGACGTCCGCCACCGAATTCATCACGGTCGCCGAGGAAACCGGCCTGATCGTCCCGCTCGGCGATTGGGTACTGCGCGAGGCCTGTCTGCAGTCGCGGCGTTGGCCGGGGTTGTTCGTGGCGGTGAACCTGTCGCCGGTGCAACTCCGCTCGGCCGGATTTTTCGATCGCCTGATGCGAACCGTCGCACTGACGCAGGCGGATCCCAGCAGGATTCAGCTCGAAGTGACGGAACGCGCGCTGCTCGACGACGACGATCTGGTGCGCTCGACCCTCGCCAAATTCCGCGCGGCCGGGTTCAAGCTCGCGCTCGACAATTTCGGGACCGGTCATTCATCGCTGAGCTCGTTACGCAAATTTGAGGTCGACAAGATCAAGATCGACCAAAGCTTCATTCAGCATATCGGCGACACGACCGAGTCGGCCGCGATTGTCACCGCTGTGCTGGCGCTCGGTCACGCCATGGGGCTGACGGTTTCGGCCGAAGGTGTCGAAAGCGCCGAGCAGCGGGCGTTCCTGAGGGGCGCGGGCTGCAATGAACTGCAGGGCCATTATTTCTCCTACCCGTTGCCGGCGGAGCAGATCGCGCCGTTGCTGGGCGTTGAGCGATTGTCGTCTGCAGCCTGACAATGCGCCTGCTGTGCGGCGCACTGACCGCGGCGATGTGGGCTTCGCCGGCCGTCGCCGCGGAGGTCTCGGGCGATTTCGGTGTGGTCAGCGACTATCGCTATCGCGGCGTGGCCCTGTCGCGCGGCCGGCCGGCGGTGCAGGCGTCGGTGACGATCGAGCACGACAGCGGGCTCTATGGCGAGATTTGGGCGTCGACGCTCGCGCGGCCGGGCGACCCGACCGATTCCGAAGTCGATGTCACTGCCGGTCTTTCGAAAGACCTATCCGACGCGGTCAATTTGGATTTGTCGGGCACGTATTTCGCTTACCCGTCGGCCGGGTCCGACAATTATGTCGAGGGGACGGCCCTGGTCACTGCCACGCACGGCGATGCCACGGGCGGCCTCGGGTTCAGTTACATTCCGCGGCAGCGCGCGACGCGGGACGACGGCGGCGCGGGCCGCGACAATGCCTATCTGTTCGGGACGCTCGATGTTGCGATTCCCAAGACGCCGGTGAGGCTCAAGGCCGGCGCCGGCTACGAACGTGGGGCATTCGACGAGGTCGAACATGGCGGCAAATGGGACTGGACGCTCGGCTGCGAAGCCGAGTTCAAGCCGGTCCGGCTCGGCCTCGCTTATGTCGGCAGCAACGCGGACGGCGGCGACCGCCACGCACTGGTCGCGTCCGCCTTCGTCAGTTGGTGAAGCTTAACGGAAGCGGGCGGTCAGCTGGACGCCGTAGGTCCGTGGATCGCCCGGAATGAAGGTCGCCATGCCGAGCGCGTCGCCGGTGTTGCCCGCGTCCTTGCTATACTTCTTGTTGAGCACGTTTTCGACGAACCCTTCGACCCGGAATGCGCCGCCATCGAAGGTGTAGCCGAGCCGCGCGCTGACCAAAGCGAAACCCTTCTGCAGTTCGTCCTGGACGGTGTCGGCGACGATCTTGCCGTGAACGAGGGTCTGCAAGTCCGGACGGTCGTTGTCGTTGTCGAAGAAGACTTTCGACTGGTATGAGATCGCGGGCGTGAAATCGACGCGGCCGCCGAGCAGATCGGTGGCGAAAGTGCCACCGGCCGAGAAGGTGTGGTCGGGCGAGAGGCGGAAGTGGTTGCCGTCGAACACCCCCGATTTGAAGCGCGCGTGGTTGTACGCATAGTTGGCGAACAGGGTGAGCGCCCGGCCGGCTCGGTAGCGGGCCTGGCCTTCGAACCCGTAACTGTCGGCCTTCCCCGCATTGCTGGTGACAAAGAACGTACTGACCTGCTCGATCGTCTGGAAGTTCTTGTATTTGTAGTAGAGGAGCGCGCCATCGAGATAGAGGCGGCGGTCGAGCACAGCGGTTTTCGCGCCGACTTCGAAACTGTCGACGGATTCCGAATCGGCGGCCTCAAAGCGCGCTGGCGCGCCGGGCAAGGCCGGCGGCAGCGCCGACAGCACTTCTGGCCGCCTGCCGCGCGCGTAAATCGCATAGAGGCTGGTGTCGGGGTTCGGCTCGTACCGCGCCAGCGCGCGCCAGGTGAAGCCGTCGTCCTTGAACCTCTGGTCGAATTGCGCGTCGCCGGGCGTAGCCTGGAAGGTCAGGCCGAACACCGGCACCGGGTAGAAGATCGACGGTGGAATGTTCCTCGCGCCGGGCGCCGCCAGGGCGAGCAGCAACGCGTCGCGTTGCGCCGCCGGCAGCGTCAGCGAGCCCAAGAATCCGCCGAGGACCGAACGGCCGTTCTGGACGGCAGCCTGAACGCCCGACGATTTGTCGTCGTGGGTCCAGCGCAGGCCGGCACCGAGCTCGAACTGCGGCGAGACCTTAAACGTGACATCGCCGAAGATGTCGAAGGCACTGGTCCTGGAGAAGCTGGTCTGGGTCTCGCGGTGAATGTCGGAGAGATTGGCCGCGATCCCGTCCGCAACCGGCGCGGGCAGGACGAAGCCCGAGACTCCGGCGATGCCTTGCATGAGCAGACTGGAGAAGGCCGGGTTGTCGATCAATGAGATCGGCGCGGGATCGCTTGCGGGCCGGCCCGGGATGAAGCCGCCGCCGTTCAGCGCGCCGGCGATCTGGGCGAGCACGGCATGCTCGTCGAACTGCGCGGGCGTGCGGTCGGATCCCCTCTCGTGGAAATAGCTGGCGCCGACGAAGCCGGTGAGCGGCCCGCCATTGTCCCAGCTCAGCCGCAGCTCCTGACTGTACTGCTTGCTCCGCGCATCGTCGGCGGCGGTGATGACCGGCAGTGACGTGCCGTCGGCATCGAGCACTTCGAGCGCGTGGAACTGGCGGTAGGCGGTAATCGAGTTGAGCGTCAGGGCATCGCTGAGCTCGGCCTTCATCAGGCCGCTCACGCCCCACACGTTGCGGTTGAGTCCGAGCTTCCGTCCGCCGTCGAAGCCGGCGCCGGCGACAAGCGCCGCGCCGTCGTGGATGCCGGTTCCGCCGAGCACTTCGCCGGTCACCGGATCGGTCGGGCGGAACGCCAGCGACTTGAACGCGGTGCCGTTCGGCGTGTCCTTTTGGTAATTGCCGATGATGTCGAAGGTGATCCGCTCCGACGGTTTGAAGCGCAGGCTGGCGCGCGCGGCGCCGGTTTCGACCGATTGGAAGTCACCCCCGCCGAGCAAATTGTCGACATAGCCGTCGCGTTTCTTGTAGCGGCCGGCGATGCGGATGCCGGCGTTGTCGCCGAGCGGGGCGTTGATCATCGCCTCACCCTGGATATCATTGAAATTGCCATATTCGCCGCGGACCATGCCAAAGGTATCGGTGAGGTCGGGCTTGGCCTGGACGATGTTGATCGCGCCGATCAGCGCGCCGCGGCCGTAAAGCGTCGATTGGGGCCCCTTCGACACTTCGACGCGCTCAATGTCGAACAGCTCGACATAGGCGCCGCGCGGCTTCGAGATCGAAACGCCGTCCTGGTAGATCGACACGCGCGGCTCGAAGAAGGCATCGCCGGAATCGGTGGTGATGCCGCGGATGTTGATCGCCGGGTTGTTGGGCGATTGGTTCTGTACTGACAGGCCGGGGGTGAAGCGGGCGAGATCCTCGAACTCCTGGATGCCCTGCTGCTCGAGGAATTTGCCGGTGTAGGAGGTGACCGCAAACGGGACGTCGATCTGGCGCTGCTCGCGCAGCTGGGCGGTGACGACGATCGCCGGCTGATCGTCCGGGGCGGGCTGGTTCGCCGCGCTGCCGGCCGGTGCAGCCGGTGCGGTCTGGGCCAATGCCGGCGAGGCGATGGCCAAGGCCAGCAGGCTGGCGGCCGCGGTCAATGCGCGCGAGTTCATAAAGTCCCCTCCCCCGAGTCGGTCCGGCCTATCGGCCGGTCACGTCACGCCATGATGACAGGCGTAGCGGCTTCGGCAAGCCGCATTCGGCGAGAGTGGTGAAGGCGCTAGGCGGACAGCAGCCGCAGCGGGTTTTCGATATAGCCCTTGAGCGCCTGCATGAAGTTCGCCGCGTCCCAGCCGTCGACTACGCGGTGGTCACAGCTGAGCGACAGGTTCATCCGCTTGCGGACCTCGATCTCGTCGTCGATCGGGATCAGCTTGTCCTCGATCTTGTTGACGGCGACGATCGCGACCTGGGGCGGATTGACGACCGGGGTCGAGGTGATGCCGCCCATCGGCCCGAGGCTCGAAATGGTCACGGTTGCCCCGGTCAGTTCCTCGCGCGTCGCCTTGTTGCTGCGCGCGGCATCCGACAGGCGGAGGATTTCGGCCGCCAGTTCCCACACCGAGCGCGACTGCGCATCGCGGATAGTCGCGACCATAAGACCGTTGGTCGTCTGGGTGGCGACGCCCATGTGGACCGTGCCGTGGCGAGTGACGACCATCGCCTCGTCGTCGAACGTGGCGTTGAGCATCGGCCATTCTGCGAGCCCGCGCGACAGTGCGGTGATGAGGAACGGGAGCAGCGTCAGCTTCGGGTTCGTGCCGCGGTCGCGGTTCATCATCTGCCGCGTTTCCTCGAGCGCGGTGACATCAAACTCCTCGACCAGGGTGAAATGCTGAACCCGGCGGTTCGCTTCGGCCATGTTCTCGGCGATCTTGCGGCGGAGGCCGACGACCTTGATCGTCTCGTCCTTGCGCGGGCTCCCGGGGCCGCGGGCGGAGACGGTGCCGCCGTTGTAGAGCAAATAGGCGTCGAGGTCCGAGTGGCGGACGCGGTCTGATGCGGTCTTCACTGCCGCGAGGTCGATGCCGAGGTCACGGGCGCGGGCGCGGACGGCGGGGGAGGCGAGGACGTGGGCGTGAGCACCACCGTCCGTTCGTGCTGAGCTTGTCGAAGCACTGTCTTGTTTCGCAGGAGGTAAGGGCAGCCCTTCGACAGGCTCAGGGCGAACGGGTTTGGTTTCTTCGACCACCTTGGTGACCGGAATCTCTTCCGCCATCTCGGGCGTGGCTTCGACCGCGCCGTTGGCGAGGGGGCGTTCGTCGACGCTGTCCGCCACCGTCTCGGCGGCGCGGTCGGCGCCGGCGGTTTCGATCACCGCGAGCACCGAACCGATCGGAATCTGGTCGCCGACTTCACCGGCGAGCTCGACCACCTTGCCGGCGACCGGCGATTCCATTTCGACCGTCGCCTTGTCGGTCATCATGTCGGCGATCTGCTGGTCCTCGGTGATCTCGTCGCCGATCTTGACGTGCCAGGCGACGATCTCGGCTTCGGCAATGCCTTCGCCGATGTCGGGCAGCTTGAATTCGTACCGCATCTAGTCCGCCATCACTTTCTCGAGGGCTTTCTTCAGTCGTTTGGGGCCGGGGAAATAGGCCCATTCGTAGGCGTGCGGGTAGGGCGTGTCCCAGCCGGTGACGCGCTCGACCGGGGCCTCCAGATGATAGAAGCAGCGTTCCTGGACCAAAGCCGAAAGCTCGGCGGCGAAGCCCGAGGTGCGCGGCGCTTCCTGCGCGATCAGGCAGCGGCCGGTCTTCTCGACCGATTTCTCGATCGCCTCGATGTCAAGCGGGACGAGCGTGCGCAGGTCGATCACCTCGGCGTCGAGGCCCCGTTCCTCGACCGCGGCGAGCGCGACGTGGACCATGGTGCCGTAAGCGAGGACGGTCAGGTCGGCGCCCTCGCGGACGATCGCGGCCTTGCCCAGCGGCACGGTGTAATGGCCCTCGGGGACATCGCTCAGCGGATGCTTGGACCAGGGCGTTACGGGGCGTTCGTGGTGGCCGTCGAACGGGCCGTTGTAGATCCGCTTGGGTTCGAAGAAGATGACCGGATCGGGATCCTCGACCGCCGCCAGCAGCAGGCCCTTGGCGTCCCGCGGGTTGGACGGGATCACGACCTTCAAACCGGCGATATGGGTGAACAGGCTTTCCGGGCTCTGGCTGTGGGTCTGGCCGCCGAAAATCCCGCCGCCATAGGGCGAGCGAATGACCATCGGCATCGTCCACTCGCCGCCGGTGCGATAACGCATCTTGGCGACTTCGCTGACGATCTGATCGTAGCCCGGGTAGATGTAATCGGCGAACTGGATTTCGATCAGCGGTTTCAGGCCATAAGCCGCCATGCCGACCGCGGCGGCGACGATCCCGCCCTCGCTGATCGGGGCGTCGAACGACCGGGTCTTGCCGAATTCCTTCTGCAGCCCTTCGGTGACCCGAAACACGCCGCCGAAATAGCCGGCGTCCTCGCCGAACACGACCACGTCCGGATCGGCCCGCATGGCGATCTTGTGGGCGTCGTTGAGCGCCTGGATCATGTTCATGGTGGCCATCAGCCGCCGCCTTCGCTCAGCGCTTCATCGCGCTGCTCGGCGAGGTGCCAGGGCACACCGGCATAAACGTCTTCGAACATGCTGCCGATGTCGTCCTTGCCCTGTTGGGGAAGGATGCCGAGTTTCTCCGATTCCTTTTGCGCCGCGCGGACTTCGGCATCGGCGGCCGTAGTCAGGGCGGCGTGGCGCTCATCGTCCCATTCGCCGATCGCGACGAGGTGCGCTTTCAAGCGCTCTATCGGGTCGCCAAGCGGCCATAATTTGGCTTCGTTGGTCGGGCGGTAACCCGATGGATCGTCGGAGGTCGAATGGCCTTCGGCTCGGTAGGTGAAGAACTCGACCAGGGTCGGCCCGTTGTTCGAGCGCGCGCGCTCCGACGCCCAGCGGATCGCGGCATAAATCGCGAGCGCGTCATTGCCGTCGACGCGGAGGCCGGCGATGCCATAGCCGACCGCGCGCTGGGCGAAGGTCGCGCGCTCGGCGCCGGCGATGCCCGAGAAACTCGAAATCGCCCACTGGTTGTTGACCACGGCGAGCACGACCGGGACGTTGTAGACCGCGGCGAAAGTCAGCGCGGAGTGGAAGTCGCCCTCGGCGGTCGCGCCGTCGCCGATCCAGCCCATTGCAATCCGGCTGTCGCCCTTGATCGCCGACGCCATCGCCCAGCCGACCGCCTGCGGGAATTGCGTGCCGAGATTGCCCGAGATCGAGAAGAAACCGTAGGCCTTGTCCGAATACATGATCGGCAGCTGGCGGCCTTTGAGCTTGTCGCCCTTGTTCGAATAAATCTGGTTCATCATGTCGACCAAGGGATAGCCGCGCGCGACCAGCAGGCCCTGCTGGCGGTAGGTCGGGAAGTGCATGTCGTCGCGGTCGAGCGCGGTCTGGGCGGCGACCGCGATCGCCTCCTCGCCGGTGCACTTCATATAGAAACTGGTCTTCCCCTGCCGCTGCGAGCGGTACATGCGATCGTCGAAGATGCGCACCGTGACCATGTCCTTGAGCATCTTGCGCAGGGTGTCGGGATCGAGCTTCGGGTCCCATGGGCCGACGGCTTTGTGGTCGTCGCCGAGGACGCGGACGAGGTGCGTGGTGAGCGGGTGAGTCTCGGCCGCGGTGACGCCGGTGTCGGGGCGCGGCGCGGCACCGGCCGCGGGGATGTTCAGCGACGAAAAATCGGGCGAATCGCCGGGGCGGAACGATGGCTCGGGCACGTGCAGCGCGAGCTTCGGCGCGTTGCGGCGCAAGCTTGGATCCTGATCGCTCATGTCTCTCCCGCGCGCCGCTTAGACCCGCTCGCGCGATGCGGCAACTGTCGAAGTAAAGGAAACTTTACATAAGACGTTCAGATAGGCGGGTCCGCTAATTAGGCCCTCGTTAGCGAGTTGCAGAGATTTGGCGCCGTAAGGTGCGGGCTATGCGCAAGTCCCCCTTCGTAGCTATGTCGCTTCTACTTTCGGGTGCAGCGCACTCCGTGGGGGCCAATCCGGCCCTTTCCGCGAAGGAGTTTTGCGAAACGCTCCCTTCGTCGGCTGACCCTCTCAACCCCATCAAAGGCCTTCAGCAGGTCAGAGGAACCGCGTTGCGGAAGCTGATCGTAGGGTCAGTCATGGACACACCGTACGTCGCAAGCTTTGGGATAGCAGCACATATTTTGGAAGCGATGGAAGCTTTGATAGCTCCGTCCATCGCGGAGAGGTCGGAGGCACTTACCGGTTCAAGGGTGCGTCCGTCCGCGAGACGACAGACGGCGGGCAAGAGACGTCATTCGCGTTTTACAGGCGCAGCGACGGTATCATCGTTGCTCATATCACCTACCATTACAACGGCGACGAAGTCCGGAACTATTGCGTGTCATTCCATCGTCCCGTGACACAATGAGCGCTTCGCACCAAATCAGTTAATTCTACACGCGTCTCCTCAGTCTTCGTGCGGGACGCCGACCGTCGTGCCTTGCGAATAGCTCCCGCCGGCCGAGCGCTGGAACCAGAACGGCTTCGTCTTGTGCGTCCCGCCGGCGACCGCGTTGAGGTCGCTGTCGAGCAGCATGCCGTCGATCATCGTGTAGCGGATGCTGGTCGTGTTGTGGATGTCGGCGAGCGGGTTCTTGTCGAGGATCACGAGGTCGGCGAGCTTGCCCGCCTCGATCGAGCCGAGGTCGTGGTCGAGGCCGTGGGCGCGCGCCGGGTTGATCGTCGCGGTCTTGAGCGCCTGAAGATTGCTCATGCCGCCGAGCGCGAAGCCCCAGATTTCCCAATGGGCGCCGAGCCCCTCGCGCTGGCCGTGAGCGCCGATCGAGACGGGCACGCCGAGGTCGCTGATCGCCTTGGCCTGGCGCGACACGTTGACGATATTGTCCTCGTCGTCGGGGATCATGGTCGGGCGGCGGGCGCGGGCGTCGAGCAGGCCCTGCGGCGCCCATTTGCTTTCGATCGGCTCGGCCCAGGCGGGGAAGTGCTGGTACCAGTGATATTCGCCGAACGGCCCGCCGTAAGCGACGATCAGGGTCGGCGTCCACGCGGTCTTTGAGCCGCGCCAGAACTGGACGACGTCGTCGTAGATGTTCGGGATCGGCAGCGAATGCTCGATGGTCGTGTGGCCGTCGGCGATCATGGTCATGTTGTGCATGAACAAGGAGCCGCCCTCGGGCACGACTTCCATGCCGAGCTGGCGCGCCGCCTCGATCACCATCTGCCGCTGCTCGCGCCGCGGCTGGTTGTAGCTTTTCACCGACCAGGCGCCCGAGGCCTTGAGCCGCCGGAGGTTGGCGAGGGCGTCGTCGAGCGAGTTGATCTCGGCCATGAACGGAGTCTCGGCGCCGTAGAGGATGGTGCCGGTCGAGAAGATACGGGGGCCGAGGATCTTGCCGGCCTTCTGCAGCTCGGACGAAGCGAACACTTCGTGGGTGTCGGCCGACGGATCGTGGACCGTGGTCACGCCATAAGCGAGCGAGTTGTAATAGACCCAATCCTGGTCGGGCACGATCTGGTCCGACGCGTGGGGGCCGTGCCAATGGGCGTCGATGAAACCCGGCAGGATGGTCTTGCCGCTCATGTCGATCGTGCGCGTGCCGGCGGGGTAGGAAACGGCGGCTGTCGGTCCCACCTCGGAAATGCGATCACCGGAGATGAGGATCGTGCCATTCTCGATCACCTGGTCGCCGGCCATGGTGACGATGCGCGCATTGGTCAGCGCGATGGTGCCGGCTGGATGCGGTTCGGTGGCGACGAAGCCGAGGTGCGAGAGGGGCGCGGACGGGCCGGTCTTGGCGCCGTCGAATGCGGCGAGGTCGACGCGGCGGCCGTAAAGGTCGGGGCCTTGCGTCCAGTAGAGCGTCGAGCCGTCGCCCGACCAATGGAGATAATCGCCGGCGTCGGCGCTGATCTTGCTCTGCGGCAGCGCCTTGGCGTCGGCGGCGATGTCGATCGAGCGGCCGCTGCGCACGAACGGCATGACATAGGCCTGGTAGCGTTCGGTCCAGCCGATGAATTTCTCGTCCGGCGACAAAGCGAATTCGGCGCCGTTGGCCGCTTTCAAATGGGTGATCGGATCGGCGCCGGCGACGCTGACCGACTTGAACAATTGGTTGTTATCGCTGTCCCCGTCGACGAAAAAGACGCGCTCGCTGTCCTTGCCAAACTGGGGGAAGGTGCCGGACTGGGACACGCGCTTGGGCTTTCCGCCCAGCGGCAGGACGTAGATGCCGGGGTCGCGGCCCCACAGCGGCGTGGCGAGGAAGCCGTCCGATCCCTTGCGGTAGGCAATCATGCGGCCGTCGGGGGAGAAGGATGGCTCCCGATAGTAGCCGGGCTCGGGCGTCACGACTCGCCCGGCGCCGCCGGCCGCGCCGACGACCTTGATCGCGCCGCCCTTGTCGTCGTCCCAGGTGACATAGGCGATCTGGCGGCCGTCGCGCGACCACACCGGATAAGCCTCGCGCTCGTCGGCCTTGGTCAGGCGGCGCGGCGCGGCATTGCCGGCGATGTCCTTGATCCACAAATTGCCGAGCGCTTCGTAGACGACGCGGCGGCCGTCGGGGCTGGCGTGGGCGAAGCGGACCATCTTCACGTCGAAACTATTCTCGCCGAGGCGCTTGTCGACGTGCAGCGCGTCCTCGACAAAGCGGGTGCCGGCGACGTGGAACGGGATGTCGCTGACCGCCTTGGTCGCGATGTCGATGCGGTGGATGCGGCCGCCGGCCCAATAGACGATCGACTTGCCGTCGGGCGTCCAGCTGATGCCGGGATAGACGTTGTGGACCGCCCAGGTTTCCTGGAGATCGCGCTCGAGCCCGTCGGTCAGCGAGTCGATCCGGCCCGAGGCGATATCGAGCAGCATCAGGTTGGATTTGCCGCGAATGCGGCGGACAAAGGCGAGGCTTTTGCCGTCGGGCGAGGGCGTCGGGCGGATCGCGCCGCCGGGGCCGCTGACATAAGTGTCGATGTCGTTGGTGTCGCGGTCGAGGCGCTGGATCACGTAGATCTGGCCGTTGACGTCCTTCGAGTACTGGAACGTCTCGCCCGGTGTCGCATCGTCGGAGAAATAGAGGTAGCGGCCGTCGGGCGAGAAGGCCGGTTCGTTGGTGTCTTTCTGCTTGGTCCGGGCCTTGGTCATCTGGACGCCGCCGCCGACGCCGCTGCGATGATAGAGCCACATTTCACCGGCCCCGAGCGAGCGTGCGGAGGTGAAATGCTTGCGCGCGACGATGTAATTGCCGTCGGGCGACCAGTCGGGCCCGTTGAGCAGCCGGAAGCTCTCCTTGGTGATCGCGCGCGGGGCGGTGCCGTCGCGGTTCATCACCCAGATATTGTCGCCGCCGCCGCGGTCCGACGTGAAGGCGATCTCGCGCCCGTTGGGGGAATAGCGCGGCTGCATGTCCCACGCGTTGCCGGTGGCCAGCGGGCGCGCTTCGCCGCCGGTGATCGGCACGGTGTAGATGTCGCCGAGCAGGTCGAACGCGATCTCACGGCCGTCGGGGGAGACGTCGAGGTTCATCCACGTGCCCTGGGTGACGTCGATCGGCACGTCGTGGCCGGGGCCATGGCGGGCAGAGACGTCCCACTTCGGCTCTTTCTTCTCGCCGGTGGTCGGCGCGGGGGCGATTCCTTCGGGCTTGGCCTGGGTCATTGGCTCGGCCGAACCCGGTTGCGGGACCGGCGGGGCGACCGGCGGGGTCGGCGCGGGCTGGGCATAAGCGCTCGCGGCAAGCAAAGCGGTGGCGGCAAGCAGAATCGAATGGCGCATGATTGTCCCCCTGTGCAATCACGCTACGGCACCCTCGCGCGCGAAGGCAATGGCGGGAGCGCCGTTGGTCGAAGGGAGAGCGCCGCTGGTTGACCTCAGGCGTTCGCCTAACTAGCCCGCGCCGCCATGGCCGACAAATCCGACACGCCGCCCGACCGGCTCTCGCTCGATCCGCGCAGCGAGTATTTCGATGAAGCGCTGCTGAGCCGCGGCGTCGGGATCAAGTTCAACGGCAACGAGAAGACCAACGTCATCGAATATTCGGTGTCCGAAGGCTGGATCCGGGTGCCGGCGGGCAAAAGCCGCGACCGTTTCGGCCAGCCGATGACGCTCAAGCTCAACGGCCAGGTCGAGCCCTATTTCGAGAAGCCGGCTCAGTCCGCTGGTGACGAGGGCGCCGCTTCCGACGGATAGACCGGCGACGTGCGGCCCCGCCGCCCGCGCCATTTCCTGAACGCCCAGCCGCCGAGCGCGATCGCAGCCAGGGCCGGGACGCTGCGCCGCGCGATCGCCGCCGCGCCATAGCCAAGCATCGCACCTTTGGCGCCGCTATTCGGGCCGGCGACTTTCCCGCCGAGCCACGCCCCTGCAAGCTTACCCAACATACGCTTACCATCCTTCCTGATGCTGCCGCGTTCGACGCGCCGGGCGCGGTGAAGGTTCCCACCCGGGCTTTGGCGAATTCCACCAACTGTTGGTTGGCAAAATCTCCCAGTTCGATGGCTGCAATGCAATTTTCGGCAGTTTTGCGGGATTGGCACGATCCTTGATTAGGAATGGGCATCGATCATCGGGGCCAACCCGCGGGATCGAAAAAAGGGAGACAAGAAAATGTCGTCGCAGTCCAAGTTCACCCGCACGCTGGTCGCCATCGTCGCCGCGCTCACGATGAGCACGGTCACTGTCGGCGCCGCCGTCGGCCCGGCCCAGGCCAATGCCAACCCCGCGAAAGTTTTCATCAATGTCTGAACTGCAAATTCTCGAAGCGAAGGTTCCGGTGCGTACGCCGGTCACGGTGAACGAGCCCGAGACGGTTACCCGCCTCGCCCCCCTCGCCACCTGGTTCAACGGTCCGGTCTTCAGCCGCGCCCGTGACATCTTCGCGGCGAACATGACCGAGCTGCTCGACCGCTCGGAAGACCCCTCGAAGATGATCCGCATGATCATCCTCGAGATGGAAGAGACATTGGTCGACGTCCGCGCCAGCGCGGCCCGCGCCATCGCCGATATCAAGGAGATGCGGCGCGCGGTCAGCCGGCTCGACGAGATGCAGATCGACTGGACCGCCAAGGCCGAACTGGCGCTGAGCAAGGACCGCGAGGACCTCGCCAAGGCCGCGCTCGGCGAGCGCCAGAAGGCGGCCGAGATGGCCGAGGGCCTGAGCGCCGAACTCGACCAGATCGAGCAGGTGCTGCGCGGTTACGAGACCGATATTGCCAAGCTGCAGGCGAAGCTGCGCGAAGCCCGCGCCCGCCAGAATGCGATCGCCGCCCGGTTCGAAAGCGCAGTCACCCGCGCCAAGGCCCGCGAGATCATGCACGGCAGCCGAACCGAGGACGCGTTCAGCAAATTCGAGCTGCTCGAGCGCCGCGCCGACTTCGCCGAAGGGCGTTGCGAGGCGCTGGGCATCACCAGCCTCGAAGATGAGATTCACGAGCTCCAGGCGTCGCATGCCGTCGACCGCGAACTCGAAGCGATGAAAGCCGCGCTCAAAGCGCGCATGAATTGAAGGAAGGGACAATGGACATGGCTCGCAAGATTTATCCCTATTCACTCGCCAGCACGGACGCGAAGATTGCCGGCGTCTGCTCGACGCTGGGCGCGAAATTCGGGATCGACCCGACCTTCATTCGCATCGCCTGGGTCGCGGTGCCGCTGCTCACGCCGGTCAATATTACGACCGCGATCATCGCTTACGCGGTCGTCGGCATCTTCCTCGCGATCCAGAAGAAGCGGGCGATGACCGGTGACCGCCACCTCAGCGATTTCGACCGCATGGACGAGGTCATCAAGCGCAAGCCTACGGTCCATGCGATGCGCACCGAGCTCGACGAGACCGACCGCCGGCTGATGGCGATCGATCACCACCTCAACACCCAGAACGATGAACTGGCGCGCGAAATCGAAGCGCTCCGCCAGCCGCAGGAGGAGAAGTGATGGAACTGCTACCGATCGGACTGCTGAGCACCAGCATCATCCTCGGCCTCGGCGCCGCGGGCTGGACCGGGCTCAAGGCGTGGAATGGCTGGCTCGACCTCAAGCGCTTCGAGCTGACCCACGACGCCGGCGATCGCCACCTTCCCCCCGCGACCGGCCGGATCGAGATTGCCGACCTGCGCGAGCGAGTCCGCAAGCTCGAAGCGATCGCCGCCGGCATCGATTTGTAAGGCTTTCCCCGCGCCTCGAAGACTCCCCAGCGACGAGGCACGCTGAGGCGGTTCGGCCCCTTCCCGGACCGCCTCTTTTATTAGACTATGAGCAGGGAGGATCACTGTCATGACCGATCATATTTCGCCGGACCAGGCGGCTAACCGCCACAGTTTCTTGATTGCCGGGTCGATTCTCGGCGCCGCGCTGATCCTGTCATGGGGCATGCCGCGCAGCACGCCGAAGTACCAACTGGCTGCGTCCGGCGACACGATTGTGCGCATGAATACGGAGAGCGGAGCGATGATCGCCTGTACCCCGCAACGTTGCGCCCGAGTCGAGGCGCCGCGCCATTCCGAACATTTCGGGCCAGTGACCATCGAGCATCAACCCAAGGCCGAGCCGGCTTTGCCCAAGGCTGAGCCGCAGCAGAACGCGGCGCCCTAGAGTTTCAGGCCGATCCGCGGGCCGAGCCAGATCATCGCCAGATAGAGCAGGATGGTTAGGGCGCAGCCCGCCAGCACGGTTGGCCAGAAGGCAATTCCGTGGCGCAGCAGCCACGGCATCAGCAGGAACATCGGCAGCGACGGCAGCACGAACCAGAAGGTCGCCTCGACATGGCTCGCCATGTTGGGGACGTCGGGCTTGTCGCGCCACAGCCAGATCATGCCGAGCAGCGAGACCAGGGGCAGTGACGCGATCAGTGCGCCAAAGCCGGGATAGCGCTTGGCGACTTCCGACACGACCGCGACGATCATTCCGGACAGTGCGGCCTTGATGAAGAGGTAGAGCATGCGGCCACGCTACGCCCCGCAACTCGTTTCGACAAATTTCGAAATGAGATTGACAATCGTCGAGCAAAATGTCATTTCGAGATTTATCGAAAGGACCAACCGATGCAAATCCTTGTCAGACTCCTCCGCGCCCTCGCAACCCGGCCGCCAGCGCCATGCTGCGCCGCGGACATCCATTGGGCGAATTATCGCTGATGCAAGCAGGTTCAGCTGTTGCAGCGCTCGGCGCGCTTGCCCAGGAACACCGGCTCGCGTTGTTCCGGTTGCTTGTCCAAGCAGGCGACAAAGGCATGTCCGCGGGGGCGATTGCCGACGTGCTCGGGGTGCCCAACAGCTCGCTGTCGTTCCACCTTGCGCAACTCCGCACCGCCGGACTGATCCTCCAAGAAAGGCAGCACCGGTCGCTGATTTATCGCGCCAACTATCCGGCGATGAATGCGCTGGTCGCCTACCTTATGGAGAATTGCTGCGGTGGGGCCGAGTGCGCGACCAGCGTGGCCTGCGAAACACCCGCCCAGGAAAGGAAGGCTGGATGAAGCGCATGCATGTCCATGTCGGGGTCGCCGACCTCGATCAGTCGATCCGCTTTTACACGACCCTGTTCGCCGCCGAGCCGACCGTCGTCAAAGACGATTACGCCAAGTGGATGCTCGACGATCCGCGGGTCAACTTTGCGATTTCGGCCGGTCAGCACGCGGCGAAGGGCATCGAGCATCTCGGCATCCAGGCCGAGAATACCGACGAACTTGGTGAAGTGTACGGCCGCCTCAAAGCGGCGGATCGCCCGGTTCTGGAGGAAGGCGCGACGACCTGCTGCTACGCCAAGTCGGAGAAGAGCTGGATTGCCGATCCCGATGGCGTCGTGTGGGAAGTGTTCTTCACCAATGGCGAAGCGACGGTTTACGGCGACAGCCCGGCGCTTGCGGCACTTTCGGACAACGCGGCCAAGGGCGCGTGTTGCGTGCCAGTTCGGTGACCGCGAGCGCCGCCCCGCCCCTTTCGCGGCGGCTCGCGGCGGAAGGGCTGGGCGCGTTTTTCCTGTTCGCGGCCGTGATCGGATCAGGAATCATGGCCGAGCGTCTGAGCGGCGGGAACGCTGCGGTTGCGCTGCTCGGCAACACGCTCGCGACCGGTGCGATCCTGTTTGTGCTGATCACCATGCTAGGGCCGATTTCCGGGGCGCATATGAACCCGGCGGTGAGCGTGGTCGCGGCGGCGCGGCGCGAACTCAGCTGGGCTGATGCCGGAGCTTACATCCTGGCCCAGTTCGCGTTCGGGATCCTCGGTGCGTGGGCGGCGCATGTGATGTTCGGCCTGCCGGTGCTGCAATATTCGACCAAAGCGCGGACCGGTTTCGGCATCTGGACCGGCGAATTCATCGCCACGTTCGGCCTGATCCTGACGATCCTTGGCACGGTCCGTTTCCGTCGCGACTGGGTACCGGCGAGCGTCGCTCTGTACATCACCGCAGCTTACTGGTTCACCTCGTCGACCAGCTTCGCCAATCCCGCGATCACCGTTGCGCGCAGCCTGTCCGGCACATTCGCCGGAATCGAACCGCGCGACGTGCCGATGTTTATCTTCGCGCAGTTGGCTGGCGCGGCACTGGCGGCGATCGTCGCGCGGAAGCTGTTCGACGCCCAATAAGAAAGGGCGCCCGGCACGTGTCCGGACGCCCTCCCGTCAGTCCGCTACCGCGTTAGCAGCAGGGCAGGTCGATGCCGCAGCAGGCGGCGAGCGCCGCACAGCACGACATCGCTGCCTTCGCGACCTGACCCGGCGCGGCGGCATAGGCGCCGGTCGCCGACATCAGCAGGGTCGCGGCAACAATGATCTTCTTCATATGAGTCTCCATTGAACTGAATTGCTCCTTCGAAAATCAGCTAGCAGTTCGGGGAGGCGGCGGTTCGAGTCCAGCATCCCACGCGAGAATTGCGCGGGACGCCTGGACGAATTCGCGGGAAGCTGGGGGCGCCGCCGCCGTCACCGGAGCGATGTCGGGCGCAATCGCCGCGCACATTTGGACGCAGGCCGACGTGGTACCATGCTTGCTCATCTTGACCGGCTGATCAGGACAGTCCGCCGGCATGGAGGTCGATGCACTCGTAACCGGCATTGCGACGCAGGCGAGCGCGGCCGAGCTCGAACCAGCCACAAACGACAGGAGCAAAAAGCCAAGTAGCAGGCGCAGGACGCTTCGCATGCTGGATTAGCCTGTTGACGCATGGCGCGCCAGTAACGCGTTGGCATCAGGATGATGTGGGACGGGAATGATCGCTAGAAACTCACCCGCGCGCTGAGGCGGATATCGCGGCCGCCGAGGGGGGCGAAATCCTTGAGGATGCTGGTCGAGCGGCGCGCGTCAACGTCGAACAGATTGTTGCCCTGGAGCGAGAGCGTCAGTTCGGGATTGGCCGCGAACGGGTGATAGTCGAACGACGCGTTGACCAAAGTGAAGGCGTCCGTGTCCGTTTCGACCGGCGCGGTCCGGTTGTGCGCGAAGTCGCGTTCGACCTCGAGACGGCCGTCGAACTGCCCGCGTGAGCCGGTCAGCGCGCCGATGATGCGCAGCGGCGGGATCAACGGCGCCGGGCCGAAGCCCTTGATCGTCGCGCGGACGCCGTCGGTCACCAGCTCGCCGCCCCAGTCGATGCCAAGCGCCTTGCCGAACTTCGCGTCGGCCTGCAGTTCGAAGCCGTAATAGTTCGCCTTGCCTTCACTGTAGGCATAGACCGGCAGCCCATCACGGACTTCTCCGGTCGGAGCCTGGAAGATGAAGTTGGTGAAGTGGCTGTAATAGACGCTGCCCTGGATGTGCACCGGGCCCGTCGTGTGGTGGACGCTAAACTCGATGCCGTTGCCGGCTTCCTTCTTCAGATCGGGGTCGCCGATGTTGAACGATTCGCTGCCGCCGTGCGGCCCTTGCGAAAACAACTCGTCGATCGCCGGCGCGCGTTCGTTGTGCGACACCGACAGGCCGGCGCGCCAATCCTTGGTGAATTCGTAATTGACGCCGAACGAGCCGGTAACAGGCGTGAAGCTCAGCGAGAGCGGCACGGTGCCGATGGGCCCGCCGTTGGCGGCGATCGGGGGATCCTCGTCGGCATCGAGGTGCGCGGATTCGACGCGCAGTCCGGCTTCGAACCGCACCGGACCGTGGACCAAAGTCTGAAGGGTGAAGAAGCCGAGTTGGCGGTTGGTGCTGTCGGGCAGATATTTCTCGTCGCCGGCCAGCCGCACATGCGTTTCGAGATATTGGACGCCGCTCGTGCCGCCCCAGCCGCCGCGATCGGTCTGGACGACATCGGCGCGCATCTCGCCGCCCTTGGTGCGGAAGCTTGAGCCGACCGAGCCATCCGGTGCGAGCTCGTCGTGGTGATATTTCGAAATGCCGCCGCGGAACTCGAAAATCTTGAAGAAGCCGCCAATCGGAATGTTCACGCGGGCGTCGGCGCGGGTCTGGCGGCCATCGAGCGTCGGCTGCTCGGCCGCCTCGGCGGGATCGAGCGAGAAGCGGATCGGGACGCCGTAGCGGAAGGTGTGATGGCTGACCGAGACGCCGACATTGAGGTCGCCGTCGACATAAGCGACGCCGCCGGCGACGTCGGCGGTGGTGCCGGCGGTGTTGGGCAGCTTGTCTTTCAAATCGGCGAGCGTCTGGATGTCCGGATCAGGGCTGGCCAACGCCTGTTCGCGCAGAGTCTTCGACAGCACGTGGCCGCCAATCTCGAGGTCGTCGTATTTCGTATAGGCGCCGTCGGCGTGGACGACGAAGTGGCCGCCGAGCGGAACGTCGACCGAGGCATTGCCCGACCGTTCGTTGGCCGCGGAACCATATTCGACCAGCGCATTGACCGCGACCGGTCCGTCGGGGACGTGGCGGGGGATGCGGGTGTCGATGACGTTGACGACGCCGCCGATCGCTGATGAGCCGAACAGCAAAGCCGACGGGCCGCGCAGCACTTCGATCCGCTCGGCGGTCAGCGGGTTGATCGTCACCTGGTGGTCGGGGTCGGACGAAGACAGATCGAGCGTGCCGATGCCGTCGCTGAGGATGCGGACGCGCTCGCCCTGGAGCCCGCGGAGGATCGGGCGCGAGGCGGTCGGGCCGAAGCTGGAGGCGGTGACGCCGGGCTGGCCGGCCAGAGTCTCGCCGATGCTCGGCCGGATATCGTGCTGCAGCTGCTCTTTGTCGACGATCGAAACGCCGCCGAGGACGTCTCCGGCGGTGCGCTTGACGCCGGTGATGATGATCGCCTGGTCCGTGTCGGGATGCGCTTGCTTCGCGGAGCCTGGAACCGGGTCGGCCGCCGCGCCATCGGCTCCACCACCGGCACTCGTATCGGTCACTGCCGGTTGCGCCGCGGTCTGCGCGGCAGCGGGTACTGAAACAACGGCGGCGACCGCGCTGGCGGCGAGGAAGGTCGGGTGCATGAAAGCCCTGTTTTGCGGGAAGCGAGGACGCCGGTAGAGCGGATGTTATATTATCGCAAGACATCCTTCCGATGAAATGTCGTTCATTTTCGACGGGTGGCGGTTTGGAGTTTCGGCCAGCGCTCGGCTAGGCGTCCGCGATGGGCGCCGGCCATTCGCATCATCATCATCATCATCATCATCACGACGACCACAGCCGCGCGTTCGTGCTGGGGATCGCGCTCAACATCGCCATCGTCCTGCTTGAGGCGGGCTTCGGCTTCTTCGCCAATTCGATGGCGCTGCTGATCGCCGACGCGGGCCACAATCTGTCCGACGTGCTGGGCCTGTGCGTCGGCCTCGCGGGGACGGTCATGGCGCGGCGCTCGCCGTCGCCGCGCTTCACCTACGGCTTGAAGAAAGCCTCGATCCTCGCCGCGCTGATCAATTCGCTGTTCCTGCTGGTCGCGGTCGGGGCGATCGTCGCCGAGGCCGCCCGGCGGCTGGTCAGCCCGGAGCCGTCCGAGGCGCAGACCATGATCTGGGTCGCCGCGGTGGCGATCGGTGTGAACGTGCTGACCGCCTTGCTGTTCGCGCGCGGACGCTCGCGCGACATCAACGTCCGCGCCGCATTCCAGCACATGACCGCGGATGCCGCGGTGTCGGCGGCGGTGGTGTTCGCCGGCTTGATCATCCTCAAGACCGGGCAATTGTGGGTTGACCCGGTGATGAGCCTCGCGGTCGCGGCGGTGATTCTGTGGGGCAGCTTCGGGCTGATGAAGGAATCGGTCGGGATGTCGCTGATGGGCGTGCCGAGCGGGATCGACGTCGACGAGGTCCAGGCGGAGCTCGCCGCGCTCGACGGTGTGGAGACGGTTCATGACCTTCACGTCTGGCCGCTGAGCACAACCGAGACCGCATTGACCGCGCATCTTGTGGTGCCGGGCGAAGGGTCGACCGACGCGTTGCTGCTGGCCGCGCGGACCATGCTCCACGACCGCTTCCATATTGAACATTGCACGCTGCAGATCGAGCGGACGCATCTCGAGGACACGCACTGCTGATGACCAACGTGACGCATCTCGAATGTTCGCTGACCGCCGAACGCTACGACGCCGGGCAGGTGCACAATTTGTCGCGCGCGGGGAAGCCGTTGCTGGTGCGCTACGATCTCGATGCGGCGAAACGAACGCTGACGCGCGACAGTATTGCGGCGCGCCAGCCGGGCCTGTGGAAGTGGCACGAGTTGCTGCCCCACAGCATCGACCCCGTCAGCCTCGGCGAACCGGAAACGCCGATCGTCGCGCTGGCGAAGACCGGAGGGCCGAATCTGCTGGTCAAGGACGAAGGGCGGCTGCCGACGGGATCGTTCAAGGCGCGGGGGCTGGCGATGGCGGTGACCATGGCCAAGCAGTTCGGCATCGAGCGGATTGCCATGCCGACCAACGGCAATGCCGGCGCCGCGCTCGCCGCTTACGGCGCGCGGGCGGGGATCGAGACGATTGTCATCTGCCCGGCCGAGACGCCGGCGATCAATGTGACCGAAACCGCGGCCTATGGCGCGCGGGTCTATGTCGCGGATGGGCAGATCGACGAATGCGGCGCGCTGATCGGGAAGGGCGCGGCCGAGGGGCTGTGGTTCGACTGCTCGACGCTCAAGGAGCCCTATCGGCTCGAAGGCAAGAAGGTCATGGGGTTCGAGCTCGCCGAGCAACTCGCCTGGGAATTGCCGGACGCGATTTTCTATCCGACCGGCGGCGGCACCGGGCTGATCGGCATGTGGAAGGCGTTCGACGAACTGGAGGCGGTCGGGCTGATCGGGTCGAAGCGGCCGCGGATGTTTGCAGTCCAGGCCGAGGGCTGCGCGCCGATCGTCCGCGCGTTCGAGCGCGGCGACGAATTCGCCGAGCGGTGGGAGCATGCGGCGACGGTGGCGACCGGCATCCGCGTGCCCAAGGCTGTCGGCGATTTCCTCATCCTGCGGGCCGTGCGCGACAGCGGCGGCGCGGCGATCGCGGTGGCGGAAGAGGCGATCCTGCAGGCGGTCGAAGACGTGGCGCGCGACGACGGCTTCCTGTTTTGTCCGGAAGGCGGCGCGGTGCTCGCGGCATGGCGCGAGGCGCTGGCGGCCGGACTGGTCGGCCAGGACGAACGCGTGCTGCTGTTCAACTGCGCCAACGGCAACAAATATCCGCTGCCGGATCGGTCGAAAGGTCTGGTGCTGGAAGGGGCGCGGCCCGGGGCGTTGGTCGAATGACGCCATGCGCATGGTCCAGATACGAGTAACCCCGGCAGGTTTGACCCTGCCGGGGCACCATGCTTTGTCTCCCGAAGGATCCAAGGCACGCAGCATCAATAGCTGAAGCCGGCGATTGTTCCAGCGGCAAAAACGAATCGACGCGAGAAACTTGTGAGCGCAACTGTGGATAAGCCTGTGGAACTCACGGTATGAGCAAGAAACGGCGGCTTCGCATCGCCAGTTACAACATCAACGGGATCAACGGGCGGCTGCCGATTCTCACCAGCTGGCTGGAGGAGTTCGCGCCCGACATCGTCGCGCTGCAGGAATTGAAGTGCACCGACGACGCCTTCCCGGCCGAGGCGATCGCGGCGCTTGGCTATGCGGCGATCTGGCAGGGGCAGAAGAGTTGGAACGGGGTCGCGATCCTCAGCCGGGTCGGCGACCCGGTTGAGACCGGGCGCGGGCTTCCCGACGACCCGGACCGCGGCCAGAGCCGCTACCTCGAAGCGGCGGTGTGTGGGGTGCTGATTGGCGCAATGTACGCGCCCAACGGCAATCCGTGGCCGGGGCCGAAATTCGACTACAAGCTCAAATGGCTCGACCAGCTTCAGGTCCACGCCCAGCACTTGCTCGACAGCAAGCTGCCAGCACTGCTGATCGGCGATTATAACGTCATCCCGACCCCGCTTGACGTCTACAAGGAAGAGCGGTGGGTGAAGGATGCGCTCTACTCGCCGCAGGGGCGAGAGAAGTTTCGCGAGCTGGTCGGGCAGGGCTGGACCGACGCGATCCGCACGCTCCGCCCGGACGAGCGGATTTATACGTTCTGGCCCTATTGGCGGAATTCGTTCGAGCGCGATGCCGGCATCCGCATCGACCATGCGCTACTCAGCCCCACGCTGGCGAAGGGGCTAACTGCGGCGGGCGTCGACCGCACCCCGCGGGGCTGGGACAAGACCAGCGACCACGCGCCAATGTGGATTGAGGTCGAGGTCTGACGGCTCGCCCCAAGCGGTCCAATTACCGTTTTGCCGCGGACTGATTCAGGTTTATGATCGCGGTCTAGGCGTGCCGAACCTGCCGATGAACTGACCCGCGGATCGCGATCCTCGGGCCATGCTGGATTGACCAGCGGAAAGGGGGCGGCATGTATCGACCAATCTTTCTGGTTTCGCTGACCACGGCCTGCACCGCGCTGGCGATTGCCCAGCCAAGCACCCCGGGAGCGATCATGGCCCAGGGCTGGACCCCAGCGCAGCAGCGCAGCTGGTATTATACGACCCAAGGCTCGCGGCTGATGCCGTTGAGCTGGTTCCGCGCCCTTGAGCAGCCGAGCAACGTGCAGCCCTTCCTGACCCCGGCCTATATCGAATCCTTTGGCCTGCTGTACGATCCGGGGGGCGTCGACGATCTGCCGGTCGGGTTTGCCGCCAACAATAGTGACGACACCAACCTCACTTTCTCGAAACTGCGGTGGATCAAAAACCAGGGCAGCGGCGCGAAATGGGTCGGGCTGACCTGCTCGGCTTGCCACACGGGGCAGCTCGAGTTTGGCGGCAACCGGATCCGGGTCGATGGCGGCCCGTCGCTGTTCGACTTCCAGTCGTTCATCGAGGCGCTCGACGGAGCGCTGGCCACGACGTTGAACGACCCAGCCAAGTTCGGACGGTTCGCGTCCAAGGCGCTCGGCACGAACGACAATGCCGGCAACCGCGCCCTGCTCCGCGGCGAATTGCAAAAACTCGTTGCGTGGGAAGCGCGGGTCGAAGCTTATAATCAGACTTCGCTGCGCTATGGCCACGGCCGGGTCGACGCGTTCGGGCACATCTTCAACAAGATCGCGCTGTTCGCGGGGACGCAGCAGCCGATTCCCAATCCCGCCGACGCGCCGGTCAGCTATCCGTTTTTGTGGGACATTTACCGCCACGACAAGCTGCAGTGGAACGGCATCGTCAAACAGAACCGGCTGCCCCTCGGCGGCGGCAAATATCTCGACTACGGGGCGCTCGGCCGGAATACCGGCGAAGTCCTCGGCGTGTTCGGCGATGTCACCATCAAGCCCAGCGGCGGCGGGCTGATCCCGTCGCTCAGCGGCTATCCATCGAGCGTCAATGTCCGCAACCTCGACGATCTCGAAACGCAGTTGCGCCTGCTGCGCGCACCGCGCTGGCCGGGCACGCTCGACGCCAACCTCGTGACCGCCGGCTCAGGATTGTTCGATCAGCACTGCAAAGGCTGTCATGAACGGCAACCCGGCACCGCCCAGTACAAAGTGAAGATGGTCCCGCTGTCGCCGACCAATCCCAACAGCACCGACCCGTGGATGGCGTGCAATGCGCTCAGTTACCGGTCTCCAACGGTCAAGCTGAAGGGAACGCGCAAGAATTACGTCTCGGGCGACCGCTTCGATGTCGAGGGACCGTTGGCCGACATGCTGGCGGCGACCGTGATCGGATCGATGCTGGCGCAGAAGGGCGCGATCATCCAGCAGATCGGCAAAATCATCGTCAGCCCGCCGCCGGCGCCGCCGCCCGCGATCACCGGGCTCACGGTCGGCGAAGACCGGCTGAACACCTGCTACACCCTAAACAGCACGCTGCCGGCCGACGGCAAGCTGATGGTCTACAAGGCCCGGCCGCTCGACGGCATCTGGGCGACCGCGCCGTACCTCCACAACGGGTCGGTGCCGACGCTGTACGATCTGCTCAAGCCGCCGGCGCAACGCCCGAGCCAATTTTTCGTGGGGACGCGGGTCTACGATCCGGTGCACGTCGGCTACCGGGCGGACGCGGGCGCCCCAGGCAATGTGTTCAGGTTCCAGGCGCGCGACGCCCAGGGCATCCCGATCTCGCGCAATTCCAACGCCGGCCACGATTATGGCGTTGGGGCTTTGACGGAACCCGAGCGCCTCGCGCTGCTCGAATATCTCAAGAGCCTTTAGGGGAGGATGGTCGCGATGAGCTCCTACGCCGCCCGCATCGACGCCGCGGCGCCGCCCGACAAATGGCCGCTGGCGCGCCGCTTCATGCTCGAGGAAGCGCAGGCGTTTCACGCCGAAATGCGCGCTGAGCGGCCGATCCTCGAACTGCCCGAACTGACCATGGCGTTCCGTTACGCCGATTGCGCCTTGGTGCTGCGCCGCCACGACGATTTCGGCGTCGATCTCTACCGTCCCAAGCAGGGCGATTATTTCATGGCCCAGGACGACACCGCCGACCATTGGCGCGACAAGTCGATCATGAAGGCGATCCTCGATTTCGAGCAGATCCCCGACATTCGCGCGTTCGTCGGCGAGACCACGGCGAGCATCCTGACCAGGGCGAAGGGGGCGATCGATTTGCCAAAGGCGGTGACGCGGGCGGTGCCGGTCGCGGTCGTCCAGAAGTTCTTCGGGCTCGACTCGGGCAGCCCGCAGAAGCTGATCGAATGGTCGTACTGGAACCAGCAGGACGCGTTCCACAACCAGCCGTTCGACGCGGTCGCAGTGCCCGATCCAGCGCATATCGTGAAGATGCGCGAGCGATCGAATATTTGCCTCGCGCTCAACGTCGGTCGCCTGGTGCTGGCGCGGGCAGCCAAGCTGAAGCTCGGCTTCGGCGGACATGATTCGGTGTCGCGGTTGCTCCGGCTGAGCTTCAGCGACGGGGTCAAATTCCCGCTCAAGAAGGTGCTGTTCAACGCCGGCGGGTTGCTGATCGGCGCGGTCGAGACGACCTCGCACACAGCCAATAACGCAGTCGCGGAACTGCTCGGTCGGCCGTCTGACCTGGCGGCCGCCCGGGCCGCGGCGACCGGCGGCAAGCCCGAAGAACTGGATGGCTTCGCGCTGGAAGCGCTGCGCTTCCGCCCGGCCTTTCCCTATTTCTTTCGCACGTGCCACCGCCCAACCGAACTCGCCGGGGGCACGCTGTTCGCGCATACCGTCAATGCGGGCACGACCGTGCTCGCGGTCACCCATAGCGCGATGTTCGATCCGGCGAGCTTCGCCGATCCGACGGCGTTCGACGCGGGCCGGTCGCAGGGCGACAACTTCACTTTCGGTTACGGCATGCACGAATGCCTCGGCCGCGCGCTTGCCAAGCCGATGATCGGCGAAATGGTGCGCCAGATCGTGCGCCTGCCCGAGCTCGCCGCGGCGAGCCCGATCGAATATCGCGGCGGCGTCCCCGAATCCTTCTCGCTGACGTGGCAGGCGTAAGGAACGTGTGGTGCAGTACGCAGTCTCGAGCGAACCGCTCTCTGGCGCTATTTCCCTGTGAACAGGGAAATCAAATCAAACCGGCGGTTCACTGCGTAGCCTTATTCGCTAATTTCCGAGGATTGCCTGCACGAATTCCCTAAAAACCGAACAGGGAATTGCTTGCGCGGATTCAGCGAACGCAAAGTCACCAACAGGGTATCTTCCTTGTGGGACGAAACTCTCCCCAGATGAACAGCGCCCGGAGAATCCGTATCAGGGGACAAGGCCGATGCTGGCTATCAAGTTTTTGATCTGATTAGTATTTTGGCGCTGAGAACTATTTTTTTCGTTCGGACTTAACGAGAAGGGGGCGAGTAGGCGACACTTCCTGGAATTGGACAGGAAGTGATTGAATGGCTCATCTAAAGATCACGTACCGCGATCCCCGGACGCTGGAGCCGTCGGTCGGCAACGCGCGTACGCACACGACAAAGCAGGTTGCTCAAATTGCGCAATCGATCCGCTCGTTCGGATTCAACAATCCGATCCTTCTCGATTCCGCGGGGCAGATCATTGCCGGGCATGGGCGCGTGCTGGCCGCCATCAGGTTGGGCATGGACGTCGTCCCCACCGTTCAACTGGATCATCTTACCCCGGCCCAGAAGCGCGCATATGTCATTGCCGACAACAAGCTGGCCGAATTGGCTGGTTGGGACGAGGAACTGCTGACCGTCGAATTGAAGGGACTGCTCGAGTTAGACCTCGAATTCGACATCACGGATATTGGCTTCGAGCTGCCCGAGATCGACCTCCTGCTTGAGACCGATCGGCAGGAAAGCGGCGAGGATCGGGATGATGACCTTGCCGGAATCGACGATGTTCCTGCGATTGCGAGAGCGGGCGACCTATGGAAGCTGGGCCGGCACCTGGTGTTCTGTGGTGATGCGCTGGACGATGCTAGTTATCGGGTGCTGCTCGGCGCTGAAAAGGCCGAAATGGTATTTACCGACCCTCCCTATAATGTACCGATCGACGGCCACGTCTCCGGGCTGGGACGCGTCAGACACTCGGAGTTCTTGATGGCTGCGGGCGAGATGTCGCCGTCGCAATTCACGAATTTTCTGCGGACTAGCATGATGCATTCCGCCAACGTTTCTACGGACGGTGCAATCCATTTTATCTGCATGGACTGGAGGCACGTCGGGGAACTTCTGGCGGCCGGTAGCCAGGTCTACTCGGAAATTAAAAACCTGTGCGTTTGGGTGAAGTCCAACGGCGGCATGGGATCGCTTTATCGCTCTCAGCATGAGCTGGTTGGAGTGTTCAAGGTCGGGCGCGGCAAGCACATCAACAATGTTGAACTCGGCAAGCACGGTCGTTGTCGGACAAATGTCTGGAACTACCCCGGGATGAACAGCTTCCAGAACGGACGTGACGCGGCGCTGGCCATGCACCCCACGGTCAAACCGACTGCGCTCGTCCGAGACGCGATCTATGATTGCTCGACGCGGGACGGCATTATCCTGGACCAGTTTGGCGGAGCCGGAACGACGCTGATAGCGGCCGAACAAGCCGGCCGGCGAGCCCGATTGATTGAGCTTGATCCGCGCTATGTGGATGTGACGCTTCATCGCTTTTTCATCGCTACCGGTGTTCGCCCAGTGAACCTCTGGACGGGCCACGAACTCAGATCCGCGACGCACACCGATGGCACAACACATAATCAGCAGCGAGCATCACATGGTCGATGACGACAGCTCCGACGAGCTCAAGCCCAGCGAGGATTCCGACCAGGTTGGTTACAAGCGACCGCCCAAAGCGCATCGGTTCAAGAAAGGTTGCTCGGGCAATCCGTGCGGGCGAAGAAAAGGCTCGAAGAGCTTTCAAACGCTTGTTCGCGAAGCCTTTACGAGACGCATTCCAATGAAGCTGGGCGGAAAACTGACAACGGTGTCGGCTGGGCAGGCGCTGCTGATCCGCACGTTGCAAGACGGACTTGGCGGAAACCGCCGAGCCGTCGAGCAGGGGCTTCGATTGATGGAGCGTTATTGTCTGCTCGAAGAAGACGAGGAGGAAATCTGGGATTTGAAGCTTCTCGATGACGAGGAATTCGAAGTGTTTGAGCGCCTCTTGTGCAAGGTTACGGTGCAGGAGAACGAATGTCGTGCGGAACAAGACCAGCCGGCGCCGCGCGCCATAAGAGACCCATTTTCGGCCCTCGACAACCAGTCTGAGTCACATGAAACCGACGACCAATGAAGGCCGCGGCGAGAGTCCGCTTTCCACCCAATGTCGTCATCAGCAGGCAGTCGGAGAAGTCTCAATGAGCCTCGTGCACGTTCTCATCTATCTGACAATTTTGGCGCTCTTGGCTCTCCCGCTTGTGGCCGTAGCGCTTGTGGTTAGGTGGGCATTGCGGCGGCGCAGCAATAAAGCGAAATAAGCGTCCGCTTTCCACCCATTGCGGACATTGGCTGGGAGCGGCATTGTGGGTCCGCTCGGTGTCAATTCGCGGGGTGGGAGGATGACTCTTAGGTTCGTTAGGTCACCGAACAATCTTGTTCTGATCGCGGCCGGAATAACGTTTCTATTGCTGGCTACGCTCGCCGCAAGGACGGCGGTGGCGACTGCGAACCCGTATCGTATACCAATGGTGATCCGAGCCGGCGGCGCCATGACAGAGGCCATTCTCGGGGCGGCACTTCTGTTTGTCGCAGTCCGCCGGAGCCAATTCGCGGGTGCAACAGCGGTCATCGTCGCAACCTTCCTAGCGTTCGGCATCGCGATGAAAGCCTTTATCTCCGCGGCCTTCGGCTTAGCTTTTCACCTGGGTTGGGTGGGCGCCCTCGATCTGCTGATCGCAGCAGCAATTGTTGGCCCGTTGCTGTTCCCTTGGAATCCGAACGCTAATAGGCCGGTGTTTTTCTGGATGGGCCTAACCTTTGCGACGTTGACGGTGCTCTTCGGCTCTCTCGCCGTCCTTGCTAGACTCTAGAACGCGTCGCCCAATGTCCGCTTTCCGCCCGGTTCGGCCACAGCCGACCCATTGCGGACATTAGCCTGACGGTGAACAAGGGGATCATGAGCAGCTTACAAGAAGCAGTTGCGCACGTCCGCGATGGAAGTTCACTCTACTGGGCGTTCTACCATCCAGAGGACCGGCAGAAGGACCCGGAGCTTATCGAAGCTCGTTTTAACGCCACTCCGGAAATCGTCGAACGCTTCGTTCCGCCTGATGGATGGGAACTTGAGCGCGTGCAGTGGGGCGATACGCTCTTCATTCGCAGACAGCAGTCACTTGAGCGCGAGTCCGTAGAAGCCATGCTCATCGAGTTGCTAGAACTCGCCAGCATGCAAGGGATGCGGCTCCACTCTTGGTTGCATGGGTCCAACGTCTGAATGCCTGCTTTCCACCCCAACCGGCCATGACCGACCCATTGCGGACATTTAGAGCGACGTGAAACGCGGGTCAGCAGTCCGGATTGTACCCGTGGTAGTCACCGAAAACCCCGGTTGCCAGACCGATACAGACTCCGTCGTGATAGGTGCCATCCAAGGCGCCGGCGTTTTCGCCGTCAAGAACAGCCAGCACGTGTCCTGCGTCGAAATTCCCGACGTTCGTCACAGTATATTCTGGCTGGCTGCCCGGCCCCACATACCGGAAACCCTGCGCAGCCCCATCGGAGCTCTGACCGCCTTGGCCGAGTGCGCCGACAGAGCAATTTGAGTTGCACTGGGCCATGCTGCTGGACGGCCAAGCGACCGATCCAATCAATGCCAGATTCACGACAAGTCTCGTTACCATCCTAGTCATATGCATGTTCCTTTCTGCCCCTGAGAAGCGATGAACGTGAACAAGCGATGCACGCAGCTTGGTTGCATTGGAGCAGGTCTTGATCGCCCTCACGCCCTCGTGATTCAAGTCAACTTTAGTTGATGGTGCCGGGGCGGCGGGTGATCCGCAGACCAACGTCCATTTTCCACCCAGAGCGGACATTCGCGCGGGCGGTTGTTGAGTAGCACCCACCCGCTTCCTATCTTCCCGCCATGTCTGAAATCGAACTTCGTACCGACGTCGTGCTCGGCGTCACCATTCCGTCGCGCGATGCCCGCGGGCGCATCGCCCGGCTGGGGCCGGTGGTCGACGCGGTGCTCGCCAATCATGCCTATCCGCCGCTGATCGAGAAACTGCTCGCCGAAGCGCTGACGCTGACCGCGCTGCTCGGCTCGCTGCTCAAGGAGCGGCAGGGCCAGATGACGCTGCAGGCGCAGACCCAGGGCGGGATCGTCGACCTGATGGTGTGCGATTTCCGCAGCGGCGAGCTGCGCGGTTACGTCCGCTTCGACCGCGAGCGGCTGGCCGATGCGTCGGTCAGCCCGGCGCTCAAGGAATTGTTCGGCGACGGCTATCTGGCGATCACCTTCGACCAGCCCAAGGGCGACGAACGCTATCAGGGCATTGTCCCACTCGAGGGCAAGACCCTGGCGGACGCGGCGCAGAGCTATTTCGCGCAGTCGGAGCAAATCCCGAGCATCGTCCGGCTGGCGGTCGAAAAGCGCGACGGCCACTGGACCACCGGCGGGTTGCTGTTCCAGCATCTGCCCGAGGGCGAAGAGGGGCGGGACCGGCTCCACACCCGGCTCGACCACCCGGATTGGCCGCACATTGCGATCCTTGCCGGATCGGTGAAGCCGGGGGAACTGACCGATCCGGATCTGCCGCTCGACGACCTCATCTGGCGCCTGTTCCACGAGGAGGACGAAGTGCGCACGCTGCCCGCGGTGGCGCTGGTCAAGGGCTGCCGCTGCGACCCCGATTATGTGCGCTCGGTCATTGCCCGCTTTCCGACCGAGGAGCGCGCCGAGATGGTCGGCGACGACGGCTTGATCAAAGTCGATTGCGCGTTCTGTTCGTCGAGCTTCTCATTTCCGCCAGACGAAGTCGGTTAGGACCGGGTTGGTATCCAACGGTTAACCAGAATATGCTAAATCGCTGATTATGAAGGGCTTGAAGCCATATTTGATTTTGGCGGCTGGATTGACCGCAATTCTCGCATTGGGCGCGGCCCAGCGACCGGCGGCGCTCGCCCAGGCCAATGCCGGCGTGTGGGAGCTGAGCGGACTACCCGATGCCAAGCTGCCGCAGCGGATGTGCGTCGCCGATACGTCCGTTCTCGCGCAATATGAGCATCGCGGCCAGATGTGCGCGCGGCTGGTGATCAGCGACACGCCAACCGCAACGGTCATCCACTATACCTGTCCCAGCGGCGGGTTCGGACGGACCAAGCTGACGCTGCTGACGCCGCGCTCAATGCGGATCGAGACCCAGGGAATCTCGGACAATTTGCCGTTCAATTATGTGATCCAGGCGCGGCGCGTCGGCGAGTGCGGCCCGCGCCAATCCGCCGCCCGCCATTAAGGCCTCGTTTAACCATCAGGGTCTAAGGATGAGTCGTGCCGGATTTGGCACGCTTTCCTCCCAATCGGGCAGGCATGCCCGATCACTGGGGCCGCCTGTCTTCGGATAGGCGGCCCTTCTTTTGTTGGGCGAGCGCGACTAGAGCAGCCGACCCATGAAAAACGCGATTGTTCTCCTCTCCGGCGGGCTCGACTCGATGGTCTGCGCAGCGTTGGCGCGTGAATTGGGATTCTCGGTTGTCGCGCTGACGATCGATTACGGTCAGCGGCATCGAGTCGAACTCGACTCGGCGAAAACGATCGCGGCCAACCTCGCCGACCGCCACATCGTTCTTCCGCTCGATCTCCGGGCGTTCGGCGGATCGGCCCTGACCGGCGATATCGATGTGCCCAAGGACGGCGTTGGCACCGGGGCCGATGGCGGCATCCCGGTCACCTACGTTCCGGCGCGCAACACGATCTTCCTCAGCCTCGCCCTGGGCCTGGCCGAGGCGAGCGGCGCGCGCGACATCTTCATCGGCGTCAATGCGCTCGATTATTCGGGTTATCCCGACTGCCGTCCGGAGTTCGTCGCCGAGTTTGAGCGGCTCGCCAACCTCGCCACCAAGGCGGGGGTCGAAGGCGAGCCGTTCACCATCCACGCGCCGCTGCTCGACATGACCAAGGCCGACATCGCGACGCAGGCGCAGCGGCTCGGACTCGATGCCGCGCTCAGCCACAGCTGCTACGACCCGCTGCCCGATGGCCGCCACTGCGGCCAGTGCGACGCCTGCCGGCTCCGCGCGAAAGGGTTCGTCGATGCCGGGCTGGCCGACCCGACGACCTACGCATGACCTACGCCGTCAAGGAAGCGTTCCTGACCCTGCAAGGGGAGGGCGTCCAGGCGGGCAGCCGCGCGGTGTTCCTGCGCTTTGCCGGATGCAATCTGTGGTCGGGCCGCGAAGCCGACCGGGCGAGCGCGCAGTGTAATTTCTGCGACACCGATTTCGTCGGCACCGACGGCGTCGGCGGGGGCAAGTTCAAGACCGCCGATTCACTGGCCGATCATGTCGCGGATTTGTGGGGTGAGGGCGAGGACGCGCGGCTGGTCGTGGTCACCGGCGGCGAGCCGATGCTCCAGCTTGATCCGGCGCTGGTCGAGGTGCTGCACGCACGAGGCTTTCGAGTCGCGGTCGAAAGCAATGGCACGCTGCCGGCGGTCGCGGGGATCGACTGGCTCACCGTCAGCCCCAAGGCGGGGACGGAAATTATCCAGCGCTCGGGCAACGAATTGAAGCTGGTGTGGCCGCAGGACGGGATCGACCCGGCCGACATCGAAGGGTGGGATTTCGAGCATTTCCTGGTCCAGCCGATGGACTGCGCCGAGCGCCAGGCTGCGGTCGACGCGGCAATCAAGCTTGCGCTGGAACGGCCGAAATGGCGCCTGACGCTGCAGGCGCACAAGGTCGTGGGACTGCCTTAGTCAGGTCGCGTTGTTGGCGGCCACGGGAGTCGCGGCATTGCTCGCTGGAGCGGTGTCCGG
>Ga0207641_10000191_pt1 | contig 84147 bp, 62 predicted proteins | sample KBSSwiS62_FD_184306 | JGI IMG/M metagenome (GOLD analysis project Ga0207641, IMG submission 184306) | Switchgrass rhizosphere microbial communities from Kellogg Biological Station, Michigan, USA - KBS Switchgrass S6-2 (SPAdes) (version 2) | ecosystem: Host-associated > Plants > Roots >...
CATGAAGCAGTGTTTTCAAAAACCCATTCATATGTTACCTGGGGAGGAGGTGGTGGTGTAACTCCACCGACACCAGAACTGTTTTTACTGCTGCATGAAAATATAAAACAAGCAAATAATAAATGAAAACTTCTTTCAAATACGAATCTGTTCATTTGTTGAGTTACTTGATTTGGGATGTAAAGCTCCAAATAAAAATCAATTGTAATTAATATCGTTTAACTAATTGTGAACTAATTGAGCGATCCGTTAATGAAATCAATAAGTGGTTGCAGCGCTTCAAAAGCCGTTGTTGTTTTTTTTACAAGATTTTTTGAAGTAAGATCCGAATCTTTTAAGGATGTCATGGAAACAAAGCTTTTCATTTTTAAATATTCTGCTGCCGGATTGGTGGGTTCATAACCTTTCGGCACCCGGCTAAGAACATATTCTGCTTCATGCGAAAGATCTTTATAAACAGCTTTGAATTTTTTCGAATTCATGATCTTTTTAAACGCATCAAGATTGTAATCGATCTCTTGTCTTACTTTATTTAATTCTGGTGGCATCGGCATCCATAACCCCCCGCCAACAAAACATTGCCCAGGCTCGCAATGAAAATAATATCCTGCAAATACAGATTTTTTTCCTCCACGGTTTATGTAGGCACCCATATTTGTTTTGTAAGGAGATTTATCTTTTGAGAAACGAACGTCACGATTGATGCGGAACATGCAATCTTTCGCAACAATTGATTTTATAGTAGGATCATTTTTGCTGTGCTTATCAATGACGGTCTGAATGAAGTTTGCAAAATCGATCTTTGCTGCCTCATATTCTTTTCTATGTGTTTCAAACCATGGCTTGTTATTGTTCTTTTTTAGATCTTTTAGAAATTTCAGAGTCGCAGACTGTAACATAATTTTTATTTTTTACCGATCATCTTTAGAAACTCATCTTCTGAAATGATCTTTACTGAATTTATTTTTTTTGCTTTCTCTAATTTACTTCCGGCATCTTCTCCTACAACGAGGTAATTTAATTTACTGCTTACACCGCCAAGAATTGTTCCCCCATTTGCCTCTACCATTTCCTCCGCCTCACTTCTTTTTAATGTTGGTAATGTGCCGGTAAACAAAAATGATTGCCCTGTAAGATTTCCTCCTACAACATGTTCTTTCTTTTCATTTTTTAATTTCAAGCCCAGCTTTTCTAATTGCTGAAGCATTTTAATATTATCCTTGTTGCGAAAAAAATGATAAATGCTGCCGCCCACCTTTGGTCCTATGTCTTCAAGATTTTGCAGATCTTCCAATGAATAATTTTGAAAATCGAGTAAATGATTTACAGAACGTGCCAACGTTTTTGCAGTTGTTTCCCCAACAAAACGAATACCTAATGCATAAAGAAGTCTGTGCAGTGGCTGATTCTTAGAATTGCTGATAGCTGTTTGTAAATTGGTGATCGACTTTTCACCAAAGCCTTCCAGCTCAGAAATTTTTTTATAATCGAGTTCATAAATTCCGGGAACATCATTTAGTAAACCAAGCTCATAGAACTTCCGAACATTGGCATCTCCGAATCCGCGAATATCCATTGCATCTTTGCTTGTAAAATGAATGATGCGTTCAACAACTTGCGCAGGGCATTCAATATTTACACAACGCCAAACGGCTTCACCTTCTTCTTTAAATAATTCGCTTTTACAAACAGGGCATTGATCAGGAAAATGAATTTTCTTTTCCTTGCCATTTCTTACTTCGGGTAATGATTTTACAATTTGAGGAATAACATCACCGGCTCTTTCAATTAAAACCGAATCACCAATGCGCAGATCTTTTTCTTTTATGTATTCTTCGTTGTGAATGGAAATACTACTGACAGTAACACCTCCAATTCCAACAGGCTCCAGTTTTGCAACAGGGGTTACTGCACCCGTTCTTCCAACCTGGAATTCTATTCCAAGCAATTTAGTTGTTGCTTGTCTTGCCTTGAACTTACAAGCAATGGCCCAACGCGGATGATGTGATGTCATTCCTAATTTATCCTGCAATGACAGATCATTTACTTTGATCACCATCCCATCAATTTCATAAGGAAGATCATCACGCATCTCTTCAAACTCGTTGCAATATTTTATTACTGCTTCAATTCCTTTTAAAACCTTTTTTTCTTTTTGGGGACTACGAAATCCAAGTTCCCAAAGTATTTCAAGTGATCCCGAATGCTGATCAAGTTCTTTAGCTACCTTTTTACCACGCAGCGTTGTAAAGTAACTGATGTGATAAACGAATGCTTCCAAACTTCTTTTTCCGACTTCTTTTGGATCTTTTATTCGCAATGTTCCTGCTGCAGCATTTCTTGGATTTGCCAAAGGAGGCAGTCCTTGTTCCATCAACTGCTCATTATATTTTTTAAAATTATTTTTATTGATAAGCACCTCTCCTCTTATTTCCACTTGTTGCAAACCATAGGCAGAAAATTTTGCAGAGAGAGGAATACTTTTTATTTGCTTGATGTTAGTTGTGATCTGATCTCCTTCTACTCCATCACCACGAGTTGCGCCTCGAACCAAAAGATCATTTTCGTAAATAAGAGAAATACTTGCACCGTCGAATTTTGGTTCAACACAATATTCGATTTTATTTTCACCGGTTAACTCTCTTGCTTTTCTGTCAAAGTCTATTAGGTCTTCTGTATTATATGAATTACTCAAAGAAAGCATGGGTACCAGGTGCTGAACAGTTGGAAAATCTTTTGTAAGACCTTTTGCAACCCGCTGTGTTGGTGAATCGACGGTTATGAGTTTGGGGCTTTCTGCTTCAATTTTCTCCAAGGCTTTATAAAGCTGATCGTATTCAAAATCAGAAATGAGCGGATCATTTAATATATAATAGCGGTATTCATGAAAGCGCAAAGCATCGCGAAGTGATTCAAGATCTTTTATGCCAATATCCTTTTTCTTGATTAAGGAAGTTGTATCTGCTTGTAACTTTTTCGTTTGGTCCTTGCTATACATTACTGAAAGTTAAGACAGTAAAAATAATTTTTGACTGAAGAAATTGGGTCCTGAAAAAGTAAAGAACAAGCATCGTGTAATTTGTACACAAATCCTATCTTTAATGTCCAATACTTGTCAATGAAAAGAATTTTTTTGCTGCTTTGTGTTTTCCTGTTTGCAAATTTTTGCCGGTCACAATTATTAAGCTGGACCCCGGAATTCCCCAAAGAGAATGATAATTTAAGGATCACAGTTGACGCGACAAAAGGTAACCAGGGTCTTTTAGGTTTTGTGGGAAATGTATATGTACATGTTGGAGTAATTACAAATTTAAGTACGGGCCCAACCAACTGGCAATATTCAAAATTTATATGGGGTTCGACCGAAGCTGGAGCTCTTGCTACTTCCGCTGGTACAAATAAATGGTCATATACTATTAATAATATCAGAACTTTTTTTAGAGTGCCTGCTGGTGAAACTATTTTAAGGATCGCTATTCTCTTTCGTGCCGGCAGTTGCACTGATTGTCTTGCACAGCGAAACGCCGATCTAAGTGATATGTATGTGCCGGTTTATGATAACAATCTTGCGGTTGGTTTTAATGTTCCTTTAATGCAGCCGTTGTACACCCCCATTCCTGAGCCGATCAACAAAATGGTTGGAGAGAATATAAACATCACTGCAGTTGCAAACGGAACTTCCAACATGCGGTTATTATTAAATGGAAATGTGATTCAAACTGCGAATAATGTTACATCGATCAGCGCTAATCCCACATTAACTGTTGCGGGCAATCAAACATTGATTGCAGAAGCAGTAGTTGGTGCAGTTACAAAAACTGAAACAATAAATTTCTTTGTTACCAATGCGCCAACTGTCGCTGCATTGCCTGCTGGCGTACGAGATGGAATTAATTATGAAACGGGAAATACTTCCGTTGTTTTGGTTTTATATGCACCGGGTAAAAACCGTGTATCGGTGATTGGTTCTTTTCCAGGCGGAAGCTGGATAGAACAGTCGACAAATCAAATGAACAAAACTCCGGATAATAATACCTGGTGGATAAGGATCACCGGGCTTGCACCCGGAACAGAATATGCGTTTCAATATTTGGTGGATGGACAATTAAAGATTGCGGATCCTTATTCAGAAAAAATTCTTGATCCGATTAATGATGGCAGCATACCTGCAAGCACTTATCCGAATCTTATGCCTTATCCATCGCAAACAACAGGTATAGTAAGTGTGTTGCAAACAAACGCCCCCCCATATACATGGCAGGTTTCCAACTTTTCAAGACCAGACAAACGGGGTTTAATTATTTATGAATTACTCTTAAGAGATTTTTTACAGGCACATGATTGGAAAACATTAAGAGATACGTTGACCTATTTTAAGAAACTTGGCATAAATGCAATTGAGATAATGCCTTTTAATGAATTTGAAGGGAACAATAGCTGGGGTTATAATCCTGATTTTTTTCTTGCAACTGATAAGTATTATGGAACAAAAAATAGCCTGAAAGAATTCATCGATTCATCTCATTCAAAAGGAATTTCAGTGATAATGGATATTGCATTGAATCATGCAACAGGTCAGTGCCCGCTTGCAGCTTTGTATTGGAATAATGTAACGAATCAACCTGCAGCAAATAATCCTTGGTTTAACGTAACGGCAACGCATCCATATAATGTGTTTAATGATTTTAACCATGAGAGCTTACTTACCCGTTATTTCACCAGCCGTGTGGTGGAGCATTGGCTTACAGAATATAAACTTGATGGTTTCCGCTGGGATCTTTCAAAAGGGTTTACCCAAAACATACAATGTGGTGGAAGTACTATCAACGAAACATGTATTGCCACTTACCATGCAGACCGGGTTGCTATCTGGAAAAGATATTATGATACGATGCAGTTGAAATCTCCTGGAAGCTATTGTATACTGGAGCATTTTTGCGACAGTACAGAAGAGAAGGAACTTTCAAATTATGGTATGATGCTTTGGGGAAATAGCAGCTATAATTTTGAAGAAGCAGCAATGGGTTGGGTGCCTACATCAAATTTTGAATATGGAATCTTTAAAGTAAGAAACTGGACGCAACCACATCTTGTTACTTATATGGAAAGTCATGATGAAGAAAGAATGATGTATAAGAATCTTCAATTTGGCAATGCCACTAGCACTTATAATACTAAAGACCTTTCCACAGCATTGAAACGAATGGAAATGTGTGCTTCATTTTTCACAATGATACCAGGACCAAAAATGATCTGGGAGTTTGGAGAACTTGGTTATGATTACAGCATTAATTACTGTACAAATGGAACCATAAATAATAATTGCCGTCTTGATCCCAAACCAATTCACTGGGATTATATGCAAAATATCAATCGGCAAAGATTGTATGATATTTATTCTGCTTTATTAAAGCTTCGCTTTCATCCTTTATATAAAAATGGATTTTTAACTGACCGTGTAACACAAAATCTTGCTGGTGAATTCAAATGGCTACAAATAACAACAGATACATCGAATGTTTGTATAATCGGAAATTTTGATGTGAATACAAGATCGGGTACAGTGACCTTTCAAAATGCAGGCACTTGGTATGATTATTTAAATGGGAATACATTTACAGCAACCGGTACTCCGCAAACCATAAGCTTGCAACCGGGAGAATTTCATCTTTATCTCAACCGTAATGTTACCAACATTGTAACAACACCAGTTAGCAATATCAATAACCAGCCACTAACATTCAAAGTAAATGTTTATCCCAATCCTTTAATAGAAAATGGAATTGTGGAAATTGAAAATGAGGAACTGGGAGCTGCCTCTATGCAATTATATAATGAATCAGGGCAAAAGGTGTTTGAAAGGTCTCTGGGAGTACTGGCAAAGGGACTGCATAAAATTTCACTTGATAAAAGCGAAAGAAAAAATTTTTCACCCGGAATTTATTTACTTCGCATTTCTGTAAAGAACAGTGCACAAACGAATAAGCTAATATTGTACTAATCGTCACTATAAACTACTATGACTGCTGATATATCTAAAAAGCTGAAGACCGCTGAAGTCGAAAAGATCAGTCATATTGATTATTTCAAGATTGCGATATCGGTTGATTGCGTCATTTTTGGTTTTGAAAAGAAAGAGCTAAGAGTACTGCTTATCAAATCAGATCTTGAAGAGTTTGCGGGCAAATGGTCATTACTTGGTGATTTGGTAAAAGTGGAGGAAGACTTGGACAGCGCACCTTATCGTGTGTTAAGACAAAGAACAGGATTAGATGATGTTTTTCTTCAACAGGTAGGAAGTTTTGGCGCCATCAATCGTCACCCATCAGGTCGTGTTATCACGACTGCGTATTACTCATTAATAAATATCCGCAACCATAAATTAGAGATCACCGATAACGAAGTACACTGGCATTCGCTAAAAAATCTTAAAGACCTTGCTTTCGATCATAAACAAATTATTGAATCCTGCCTGGAAAGACTCCGGATACAGATCATGGATGAACCCGTGATTTTTAATTTATTACCCGAGAAATTTTCATTGAGAGAATTGCAGGATTTGTACCAGGCTATTTTAGGAATAAAACTGGATAGAAGAAATTTCAGGAAAAAAATTGCATTAAAAAACTGGTTAGATGATCTTGATGAAATGGAAGACGATGTGCCACACCGACCAGGTAAGCTATATAAATTAAAAACTGGATTGAAGAAGAATAAGCTTATTGAAGTGACAGAGAAAACAAAATAGACTGCTCCGCATTAATCCTGCAGGCTTTATAGCAAAGATGAAAAAGTTTTTCACACCTCTGAAATCCCTTTTTTTTCGGAGCAGCGATTAAAAGATAAAATAGCTCTTATTAGTTTTCAACCATTTTGGCTCGTGATTGTTAGGTAAGTTGCATTGTAATCCGTTGATTGGTTCAAGGTTAAATAAAAAAAAGTTGCAGAAAATATTGTTGGTTTCATAAATGTGTCTAAATTACACACCCAAATAGTACTTTTTTACTCACGATAACTACTAATGCTTATGTCCTGCAAAAATCTGCTTAAAACAGCGGCTGTTATTATTCTGCTAAGTGTATCGCAGTTAATAATAGCTCAAGAAAGAGTCGTATCCGGGAGGGTAACTGACTCTAAAGATACATCCGGTGTTCCGGGTGTTACTATAACAGCAAAGGGAACTAAAACCGGAACTGCCACAAAAAATGATGGTACGTTTACACTTTCTGTAGGTTCCAATGTTACTACACTTGTTATCAGTTCTGTTGGTTATGCCACACAGGAAGTTTCTATTGGAGGAAAGACCTCTATAGAAGTTTCATTGGTTGCAACTGGCGGCAATCTGAATGAAGTAGTAGTGACCGGTTATGGAACTGCACGAAGAAAAGATCTTACTGGTGCCACCGCCACGGTAAGAGAAAAAGATTTTAATAAAGGAGTCTATACTTCACCTGATCAATTAATTCAGGGTAAGGCTGCGGGTGTTTTAGTAATTAATAACACAGGGCAACCGGGGGGTTCAAGCACGATAAGAATCAGGGGTAGTTCTTCCATTCGGTCTGGCAATCAGCCTTTGTTTGTTGTAGATGGAGTTCCACTATCTGGAGGTTCTGCAAGACCTGGTGGCAGTGGAGCTGATTATGGAAATGATGGAGGCAATCCTCTCGCCTTCATCAATCCTACTGATATTGCCAGTATGGAAATATTAAAAGATGCTTCTGCTACTGCCATTTACGGTTCAAGAGGTGCAAATGGGGTAATTTTAATTTCGACTAAAAAAGGCAAATCAGGTGTTCCTACAGTTGATGTAAGTGCTTCTGTGGGTGTTTCCAATGTTTTAAAGAAATTAGAAGTATTAGATCCCGGTGAATTCAGGCAGGCTTTAAAAGACTACTCCCAAACTAGTGGTGATTACGGTGGAAATGTAGATGCATTTGATGCCATTACACGTTCGGCGTTTACACAAAACTATAATGTAGCAGTTGGAGGCGGAAATGAAAATGCGCGGTATCGCATTTCTGCGGGTTATCTTAATCAGCAAGGCGTAATAGAAAACTCCAGGCTGAATAAACTATCGACCAACATAACGAGCAGTTTCAAATTTTTAGAAAGTAAAAAATTGGGGCTTGACATAAATTTGCTTGTTACCCAGTCCGATGAGAAAATAGCACCTATTTCAGCTTTTGTTGGATTTACTGGTAATTTAATATCCCAGGCACTTCAGTGGAATCCTACACACCCTTTAATTAAACCTGGTACAGACTCAGCATGGATTGATCCGGCAGTCGGTGCTACTACTATTAACCCTCTTGCAACGCTGAACTATTTTGATGACAAGGCAAAGGTTAATACCATTATTGCCACTATAACTCCCTCTTATCAAATAACCAAGGACCTGAAATATCAATTTTCATACAGTATTAACCGCCAGGTGGGAGTTAGAAGAGGACAATTGAACAAGATCATAAATGTTACAGGCATTGAAGGCAGGGGTGCTGCATTTATAAACAACCAGGAACAAACAAATACACAGCTCACAAATACTTTAAACTACAATAAACAACTGAGCTCGAAATTCAATTTAAATGCAGTTGCAGGTCATGAGTGGTTGACTTTTGATACAAAAGGAAATGGAATGAATGCCCAGGATTTTGCAAATGTTGGGTTAGACTATTATGATATCATGCAATATTCTACCCAGACCAGTAGGAATATTTATTCTTTTGCCAATCCTACTACCGAATTGCAATCTTTCTTCGCCCGGGCAATTGTAAATTATAACGATAGGTTTTTGGTAACGGGAACAATCAGAGCGGATGGTTCTACCAGGTTTGGTGAGAATAATAAGTATGGTTATTTCCCTTCTCTAGGTGTTGCGTGGAATATATCACGGGAAGACTTTTTGGCAAATGCTAATGCTGTAAGCAATTTGAAATTACGCCTCGGATGGGGACAAACCGGTAACCAGGAATTTCCTTCAGGCGCTTCGTTGGACAGATTTGGGCTTGGGCAGCAATCTATTTCCCAGACAAACTATGGTAACCCTGATCTAAAATGGGAAACAACAACAACCGCAAATGTGGGAGTTGATTTCAGCCTTTTTAAAGACAGACTGACTGGATCGGTTGATTATTTTAATAAAAAAACTACCGATGTGTTGTTTGAACAGACTATTGCTCAACCCGCACCCAGTGGAAAGATCTGGGTTAATTTAGATGGCGAAGTCGTAAATACGGGCGTCGAAATAATGATAACAGGTAATGTGATGAGAAGTAAGGATATTAATTGGAATCTCAGCACAAACGTTTCATTCATGGATAATACTGTAAACGGGCTAACCGGTTTTTATGAAACGGGTGCCCTTAGAGGACAAGGTTTTTCCAATGTTTTTGGTCAAAGAGTGATAGCCGGGCAACCATTGAATGTATGGTACCTTGGAAAATTTGAAGGAATTGATAAAACAACAGGCCAAAGCATTTACACAGGAGGGGATCCCTCAGTTAATAAGTTTTATGTAGGAAGCCCAAATCCTAAAACGCTGTTAGGCATATCAACAGATTTTAGTTATAAAAAGTTAACGGCAACAATTAATATGAATGGTGCGTTTGGCCATTATCTATTCAATAACACGGCAGCATCGGTGCTGGGAATAGGTAATTTACCAAATAGGAATATAGCGAAAAGCCTGATTGGCGTTGAACCTAAAGAAGCTCTTTCCAATGCTCCTGCTCCATCTACCCGTAATCTTGAAAAAGGTAATTACCTTAAAATGACCAACGCAACCATTAGCTACCGGGTAGGTAATGTGGGGAAAAGTATTAAGAACCTGAATATTTCACTTACTGGTCAAAATTTGTTTGTAATTACGAATTATACAGGTTTTGATCCGGAAGTTAATACTGATGGAGCCAATGGTGGAATACCTTCGTTTGGTATTGAGTACATACCATATCCTTCTGCCAGGACTATTCATTTAGGAATCACTTTTTCATTATAGTTTAAAACGTTTTTATATGAAACATAATAAGATTTTGGTGAGTTTCTTTATAGTTGCACTGGTCTTTTTTTCCTGTACGAAACTGGACGAAAGATTTAGAAGTGAACTACAACAGGGTAACACAGCTAGTGTTACAGCTGCCCAATTGTTGACAAGTGCATATCAATCAATTCAAGGTACATTCCAGGGGAATGGTAATCTAATTTCTTCAGCGCAGGTTACATCTGACGAAACAATTGTGCCTACCCGTGCTGGTGACTGGGATGATAATGGGCTATGGAGGCAGTTGTTTCTTCATTCCTGGAATGCAGATCATAGTTATTTATCCGGTGCTTATAGCAGTTTATTGGGAACACAGTTCGCGGCTTCCAATGTATTGCAGTTTAGTCCTTCCCCTCAACAAGCTGCCGAAGCAAGATTTCTCAGAGCTTTATCTATGTATTGGGTGTTAGATGGCTGGGACCAGGTACCCTATAGAGAAAACCTGACTGATTATAAAATACTTCCAAAAACATTAAAAGGAACAGCGGCTGCTGACTTTATTATAAGCGAATTAACTGCCATCATGAGTACACTTCCTGATGGCTCACCTACTTCTGCGTACGTGGCAAATAAAGATGGCGCACGGGCTTTACTAATGAGGATCTATTTAAACAAAGGAGTATATGCAAGCAGGACGGCGCCTACTTTTAATGCAGCTGATATGAACCAGGTAATTACTCTGGCTGACCAAATAATTAATAGCAATAAATATGCATTGAATGATAATTTCTTTGATGCCTTTGCTCCTGATAATGATGTCAAGTCAAAAGAAAACATCTTCACATTATTAAATACCGGCACTTCTGCAAGAGGGACTGATGCAATGCGTGGGTTTCAATATATGGTAAATCATTACAACATGAACCCAGGGGGATGGAATGGTTGGTCAACACTTTCTAATTTTTATGCTAAATTCGAGGCAACCGATCAGAGAATAGGAGGTTATTATAACTATGCCGGCGCTCTTCCAAACCCGGGCCACAACACAAATGCTGGGTTTCTTATAGGGCAACAATATGATTTAACTACAGGTACAGCACTGAAAGCCAGAAATCCTGCTACTGCTCCGCTGGCTTTTACCCCGGCAGTGAAAATAAGGGAAACTGACCCAAATACTTTGGAAATGGCAGGAATAAGAGCTGTTAAATATGTTTTTGATTATGGAACTACTGGAGATTTTAAGAAGAACGATTATGTTATGTTCAGATTCGCTGATGTTCTGCTTATGAAAGCGGAGGCCATTCTTCGCGGTGGTACCGGTACAGCAGCCGGAACTTATGGAAATACCGCATTAGCTATTGTAAATTCTATTAGAGCAAAACGAGGTGCAACGGCGTTAGCTTCTGTTGATTTGAATGCCATGCTTGATGAAAGAGGAAGAGAAATGTATTGGGAGAGCTCCAGAAGACAGGACCTGATACGGTTTGGAAAATATTTACAGGCCTGGCAGGAAAAACCAGCGGATGCGGGTACTAAGAATCTTTTATTCCCTATCCCAAGCAATCAGTTGGCTGTTAATCCGAATCTCACACAAAACCCCGGTTATAATTGATATATTGTAGTATATAAGCAATACTTAAAAAGGTCATTTGAAAGAATGGCCTTTTTAGTTTTCAGTTATACCGTTAGATTGCAATATCGATTATGAAAAGATGCGTAGTTATTTTTTGTATCCTATTATTTGCCGCAAACTTTTTTTCCTGCAATGAAAAAAAGCAGTTAACTCTATTTACCCTTGAAAATAATACAGGCATCGACTTCATCAATAAAGTCGAAAACACAAAGGACTTCAACATTTTCACTTATAGAAATTTTTATAACGGCGGCGGTGTAGCTATTGGCGATATTAATAATGATAATTTGCCCGATGTTTTTATGACATCCAATATGGGAGCTAATAAACTCTACCTCAATAAGGGCAACTTTAAATTCGATGATATTTCAACAAAAGCAGGAATTGAAGAAAAAGGAAAATGGAACACAGGCGTGGTGATGGCTGATATTAATGGTGATGGCTGGCTTGATATTTATGTCTGCAATGCGGGTATTGATAAATGGAAGAACAAGGATTGCAATAAGCTTTTTATTAATAATCATGACCTGACATTTACTGAAAAAGCAAAAGAATACGGATTGGATGAAAAGGGTTACACTACACATGCCGCTTTTTTTGATTATGATCTTGATGGTGACCTGGATTGTTATATTCTGAATAATAGTTTTATCCCTGTAAATACACTGAATTATGAAAACAAAAGAGAGCTTCGTGCGGAAGATTGGCCTGTAGAGGATTTTGTGAAAGGCGGCGGTGATAAATTATTGAGAAATGACGGCGGGCACTTCAAAGATGTAAGTAATGAAGCAAATATTTATGGCAGCCTGATAGGGTTTGGGTTAGGTGTAACCGTAGGTGATGTAAACGGTGATCGTTATCCTGATCTGTATATCTCAAATGATTTTTTTGAAAGGGATTATTTATATATCAATCAGCAAAACGGAACATTTAAGGAAGAACTGCCACAATGGATAGAGCATACAAGCCTTGCTTCTATGGGAGCCGATATTGCCGATATAAATAATGATGGTTATCCTGATATTTTTACAACAGATATGCTACCTGCTGATGACTATCGTTTAAAAACAACCTCTTCATTTGATGGGTATGATATTTATCACAAAAAAGAATTACAGGGATTCTATCATCAGTTTCAGCAGAATGCTTTGCAGGTAAATAATGGCAATGGAAAATTCCTGGAAACAGCATACTTCAGCGGTGTTGCAGCCAGCGATTGGAGTTGGGGAGCCTTGATGTTTGACGCTGATAATGATGGGATGAATGATATCTACGTTTGTAATGGTATTTATAAAGATCTGATTGACCAGGATTTTATTGACTTTTTTGCCAACGATATAATTCAGAAAATGGTAATGACCGGGGAAAAAAAAGAAGTGCAGCAGATCGTTGACAGCATGCCTTCTGTTCCGATATTGAATAAAGCATTTCGAAATAATGGCAATCTCAAATTTTCTGATGCAGGCATTAATTGGGGATTTACTCAACCCTCATTTTCCAATGGAGCTGCGTATGGGGACCTGGATAATGATGGCGATCTTGACCTAATAGTTAATAACGTGAACATGCCATGTTTTGTATATAAGAATAATAGCAGGGAGGTCAATGGCAATCACTTTATCTCATTTCAATTGGAAGGTAAAGTACCCAATAAGTTTGCGATAGGTGCTAAAATCGAAGTGCAAACCGATTCAGCAACTTTAACAAGAGAATTGATACCGAGCCGGGGATTCCAATCAAGCACAGATTATAAAATTGTGATCGGCCTGGGAAATAAAAAACCCTCTTTTGTAAAAATCATTTGGCCTGACAGATCGGAATCTTATCTCAAAGATCCCGCTGTTGATAAGAATTATCTTATGCGACAATCAGATAGTGCGATTCAAACTGCAACGCCATCATCAATTCTTCCTTTTCTGGCGGAACCGGTGAACCAGCAATTTGATAAACATATTGAGAATACGTTGTTTGTAGATTATTATAATGAAAGAAATGTTCCCGTGATGTTGTCAAGAGAAGGACCTAAAGCTGCCGTCGCTGACGTAAATAAAGATGGTTTGCAGGATATTTTTATTGGCGGTGCAAAAGGACAGGCTGGACAATTATATTTTCAAACTAAAAACGGATTTGCAAAAAGCAGTCAAAAAACTTTTGAGGCTGATAAAGAATTCGAAGACGTAGCTGTTTTATTTTTTGATTGTGATAAAGATGGCGATGAAGATCTCTTTGTTGGTGCAGGTGGCAATGATTTGCCACCGCGAAATCCTTATTTAGAACATCGGCTCTATAAAAATGATGGCAAGGGAAATTTTAAAAAAGATACAGCAGCTTTCGCAGGAAATAATTCAAACATATCAGTAGCCGTTGCAAATGATTATGATGGCGATGGTGATCTTGATCTCTTTGTTGGCGGCAGAAGCTTATCCTATAACTATGGAGCCGATCCACAAAGTTTTATTTATGAAAATGATGGTGCCGGACATTTTAAAGATGTAACTCTGGAGTTAAACCCTGCAATTACAACTATTGGAATGGTAACCGGTGCTGCATGGACAGATGTAACCGGTGATAAGAAAAATGAGCTTGTAATTGTTGGTGAATGGATGACACCACGGATATTTTCTTTTGTCAATGGAAAGATGAATGAAATTACTACTGGTATGAATAATATGTTTGGCTGGTGGCAATCAGTAAAAGCCGCAGATCTTGATGGTGATGGCGACAATGATCTTGTATTAGGAAACTATGGAAATAATTTTTACCTGCGTCCTGATCAGCAACATCCGGTAAAACTTTGGATGAATGATTTTGATAGGAATACATTATCGGATAAAATTTTTTCCAGAACAATAGATGGAAAAGATGTTCCTATTTTCTTAAAAAGGGAGTTTACAGATGCATTACCATCACTGAAAAAAGAAAATTTAAAGCATCACGAGTTTGCTAAAAAAACAATACAATCTCTTTTTGAACCGGCAATGGTTCAATCTGCAACTGTAAAAACATTTAATTACAGCAGCAGTGTCATTGCATGGAATGAGGGCAATGGAAAATTCACGATACAAGAGCTACCGCTTGATGTTCAATTGTCGAGCGTAAATGCAATACTTTGTAAGGACATCAACAAAGATGGCAAAATGGATATTGTATTAGGAGGGAACATTACCGAATGTCTTCCACAGTTCGGAAGATTGGATGCTAACTATGGTATTGTACTTGAGAATATAGGTAACAGGCAGTTCGAAGAAATATCTCCGCGGAAGACAGGGATTTCCACAGCGGGCATGGTAAGGGATCTTGCCTTGATCAGTGGGAGTAAAGAAAATTATTTAATGTTTGTAAGAAATAATGATTACCCGGTAATATATAAACTTAACCCTCAAACCCCCTAAGGGGCTTTCCATTGCACAAATCAACTTTTGAAGCTGTGCATATATAGTATGGGCGAATTAAAATTGATGACAAGAATTCCAGAACGATGAAGAGTGCGACGCAACATAAGATTAATAGTAGCGCTAAAGTTTGGAACATATCTATTCTTTCAACTACCATATTGTGTCTTATTTTTTTCTCATGCAATGATAAGAAGGAAGAACAGCCTGCTTTGTTTGAAGCGTTGGAAACAAAGACAACCGGAATTGATTTTGCAAATAAGCTGACACCGACTCCTCAATTCAATATGTTTAAGTATATGTATTTCTACAATGGAGCGGGTGTTGGTGTTGGTGATTTTAACAATGATGGGCTAAGTGATATTTTTTTTTCATCGAACCAGGGGGAGAATAAAATTTATTTGAATGAAGGCGGAATGAAATTTAAGGATGTGACAATGGAGGCAAAGATCCCGCAGGATGGTGGGTGGAGCACCGGAGTTTCTGTTGTTGATATTAATAATGATGGCTTGCTGGATATTTATGTATGTCGAGTTGGTAAATATGAAACATTACAAAGCAAGAATCAATTTTTGATCTGCAAAGGAAAAGATGAGAATGGTGTGCCTTATTATGAAAATGAAGCCGGGAACTTGGGCCTTGACTTCAGCGGTTTTAGTACACAAGCAGCTTTTTTTGATTATGATCTTGATGGTGATCTGGATTTTTTCTTAATGAATCATTCACTCCGATTTAACGGAACCTTTAATGAACGTTCTTCTTACCTGAATACATTTGATACACTTGCTGCTGATTATCTTTTCAGAAATGATTCCCCCTCTGGAGGGGGTAAGGGGGAGGTTAAATTTGTTGATGTATCTGCGACCGCCGGAATTAATAGATCAATTATTGGCTATGGTTTAGGTCTTTCTGTTGCAGATATAAATCTTGACGGTTATCCTGATCTATATATCGGAAATGATTTTCAGGAAAACGATTATCTCTATATTAATCAGAAGAATGGAACTTTCAGAGATGAATTGGAATCGTCTATCATGCATACGAGTCAATTTAGCATGGGTACTGATGTGGCCGACATTACAAATGATGGATTTCCTGAAATCATTTCAATTGATATGATGCCTGAGGATCCTTACATTTTAAAAAGGTCATTGGGCGAAAACGAGTATGACCTTTTTCACTTCAAGATCAGGCATGGCTATCTTCCTCAGTTTGCAAGAAACGCACTACAGCTAAACAGGAGAAATGGCTTATTCAGCGAAATTGGTTTTTACAGTGGTGTGTATGCAACAGACTGGAGCTGGGCAGCGTTGTGGACAGATTTTGATAATGATGGCTGGAAGGATCTGTTTATCAGTAATGGCATACCCAAACGGCTGAACGATATGGATTATATTAATTATGTGAGTAATGATGAACTGCAGGAAAAAATAAGAACAAATCGTGTAGATGAAAATGATATGGCGTTGATAGCAAAATTTCCGCAGATAAAGCTGGCTAATAAATTCTATTTGAATAAAGGGGAAGCAAAGTTTGTTGATGCAGCTTCGATGATCAGGAATAATCCGAAAACATATTCCAACGGATCCGCTTATGCAGATTTTGATAACGATGGGGATATGGATATGGTGGTGAATAATATAGACGAGCCTGCATTGATCTATAAAAATCTTTCAACCGACGGAACTATTAAAAGATCGTTTATTGAATTAAAATTAAAAGGATCTTCAGAAAATATAAATGCGATCGGTACAAAAGCAATTGTATTTACTAAAAATGAGGTGAGGACGTATGAAAAATTCCCGGTAAGAGGTTTCCAGGGCAGCATGGAAGTTCCCTTACATATCGGTCTTGATAAAACTAATGTGGATTCCATCCTGCTTATCTGGCCAGATAATACGTATGAAAAATTACCGGGGATAAAGGATTCAATTTTGAATATAGTCTATAAACAGGGGTTGCCACCATTCAATTACAGCCTGATCAAGGAACATATTGTAAACCGGGTAAGAAAGACAGAAGATATTACAAATGAAACCGGGTTATCATATCTGCATGAAGAAAACCCATTTAATGAATTTGACCGTGAGCCGTTGATCCCTTTCATGACTTCAAGAGAAGGGCCTGCATTGGCTGTAGGTGATATAAATGGTGATGGATTGGATGATGCATTTATCGGATCGTCAAAACTTAAAAAACCAGGATTGTTTATTCAACAATCAAACGGAAGATTTTTAAGATCAAATCAACCTGCATTAGATGCTGACAGTACTTATGAGGACGTGGATGCAGTTTGGACAGAAGTTAACAATGATAAATTTCCAGATCTTGTAGTTGCAAGTGGTGGCAATGAATATTATGGCAATAGCGATTACTTGTTACCGAGGATCTATTTGAATGATGGCAAAGGAAATCTAAGTCGCTTAACTGATGCTTTTGATAGAACTGTGATGTTGACAGCATCTTGCGTAGCTCCTTATGATTTTGATGGGGATGGATATACTGACCTTTTTATTGGTGGCAGGGCGGTTCCGAATGAATATGGAACAATACCCCAATCTTATTTATTAAAGAATAATGGTAAGGGAAAATTTACAGACGTAACCGATCAATATAGTAAAGAATTATCAAAAGCAGGTTTTGTAAAACATGCTTCCTGGAGTGATCTTGATAATGACGGAGATAAAGATCTCGTGCTTTCATTAGAATGGGATGGTATCGTAGCATTCATAAATGACAAGGGAAAGTTTTCCAAAAAATACCTGACTGACAAAAAGGGCTGGTGGAATTTTACGCTGCCAGTAGACGTAGACGGAGATGGCGATCTTGATTTGATCGCCGGTAATCTTGGATTAAATAACAGGCTGAAAGCTTCTGATAACCATTTGGTAAAACTTTACTACAACGATTTTGATGACAATGGTAAAAAGGAGCAAGTGCTTACTTATTATCTCCAGGGCAAAGAAATTCCGTTTGCGACTAAAGAAGAACTGGTAAAGCAGATCCCGGAGTTGAAAAAGAAATATTTATATGCAGAAGGATTTGCAAAGGCATCCTTAGATGATATTTTTAAAAGGGATAAACTGGAAAAAGCAGATCTGTTTACAGTTGATTATTTTTCGAATGCAATTTTAATAAATAATGGCAACTGGAATTTTACCATAAAAGAATTGCCATGGGAAGCACAACTTACTCCTTATCGCGACGCAGCGATAGCAGATGTAAATAATGATAGCAAACCTGATATTTTATTAGCAGGAAATTTTTACCCTAACAATATACAAATGGGTGAGTACGATGGTGATTACGGAACAGTATTAATTAATAATGGGAATGGCAATTTTAGTTGCGGAACATTAAATGGTTGCGCAATAAAGGGAGAAGTAAGGCATATAAGAAAAATAAATCATGGGAAAAGCGAAGCATTTATTCTTGCCAGGAATAATGATAGTTTAAAAGTGATAAGGTTTCATTAATTAAAATACAGGGTAGTACAATCGGGTGATCCATTTTGTTGTATCTGGCTCTTTTGCCCTGTCGGTAACAAGCAGTTGATAAGGAATAGCGGGAGAATCGAATTTATAGTCTGCACGATAGTTCTCAAGTTCTTTCAGTCCTTTTTCAATCGTGTATGGTCCCCCTTGTATCTTCACTTCTAAAATATTTCCCCCTTTTAATAGAAATTTAGGAGCAAATTCATCGGTTTTTGGCAATACTTTGTCAACAGGTATTGCTGTCATTGCTTCATATCGGGAGTTGCCAAGATCAAAAACATTCAGCATTGGTGAATTCTTTTCAATAGCGTTATTCTGAATAATATATTTTTTGAGACTTTGTATCATCGAATCAACTTCTTGAGCATTTGGGTAATGATCGAATTTCCGGCGGGTGGAGATCAGGGCCGAATCACTAACCAATGTTTCTCTGATATCAACTCCATAAATGTTTTCCTTTTTTTGAAGAAATATTTCCAGGCTTTGCAGAATTGCATTCATATTTTTTTCTGTTTGCTTTGCGCTTCGGTACCGTTCAAAGCGTTTAAAAGGATCATTACTGCTTAATTGTTCTGCATTCCACAAGATCGTCATTGTATTTGCTTCTACAGGTACAAGTTCCATCCGGCTGTTTATTGTATCCTTATCAGAATAAATATCAATGTCAAAAACATTAAAGAATTTTCCTTTAATGGAATACGCCTGCTTATTATAAGCAAAAGGAGTTTCACCGGGCCACCATTTTTTCCAGTTACTGTCATTTATCAGCGTTCGAAACACGCCGGGCAATGCTGCATTCAAAGGAACTGCAGCTTCAATTTTTATTTTGCGGGGAATAAATAAATATACCGCTGCTAACGCAAACACAAGTAATAAAACCAGGGTGATCAATATTTTTTTCATAGTCTTCTGTTGCTTATCTGGGATTGGCAAAAATAAGTGGTGGTGATGAAATAGCTAATGTAATAATCCTGCAAACATTTGCAACTAAATGATTAAAAAAACGAAACAAATCTCGTAATTGATTGTTACTTTCAAGGTGACTTCCCTTACCAAATTAGCGATTGCTTATGTCGTTCAAACCACGGTTAAGTTTCTGGCAGATATGGAATATGAGTTTTGGGTTCCTGGGGATCCAATATTCATTCGGCTTACAGCAATCGGCAGTGAATCCTATTTATTCTTTTCTTGGCGCTAATCCTGATGACCTGCCTTTTTTAAATCTTGCAGGTCCAATGACCGGGCTGATCATTCAGCCGATCATTGGCGCCATGAGTGATAAAACATGGAGTACCCGGTGGGGAAGGCGCAAACCGTATTTTCTTGTTGGTGCAGTAATGTGCAGTGCTGCTTTGTTCTTTTTTCCATTTAGTAGAACATTATGGATGGCTTCGGGCTTGTTATGGATATTAGATGCCGGCAATAATACGGCCATGGAACCATACCGTGCATTTGTTGCCGATAAGCTTGCGAAAGAGCAATATCCAACTGGTTTTATGATGCAAAGCTTTTTTACCGGTCTTGGCATCACACTCGCAAATATCTGTCTCTATTTTTTTGAAAAGAAAAATCTAATCCCCGGTAAGTCAAATGCTGGGATACCTTATTGGGTTTATATTTCCTTTTTTATTGGCTCAGTTTGTTCTATAACAACTGTGTTATGGTCTGTGACAAAGACTCCTGAGATACCACCAAGCGACGAGGAGTATGAGGAAATTAAAAAGAAGAATGAAGGAATGCCCCATCCGCTGATCCAGTTTTTTCTTTCCATACTTACTACCATTGTTGCTTATGCAGCCATTATTATACTATTTATCCCTTCTCTTTTTGTGCCTGGGTTGCTTAAAAAAATAATCTATTCAATTGAAAAAAATCATACAGCCAGGATACTCTTTGCGCAAAATATCGAGATCATAGAAGCAATAGCAGAAATGCCAAAGGTATTGTGGCAACTGGCTGCAGTTTATTTATTTCAATGGTATGCGATGTTTTGTTATTGGCAGTTTGTATCACATAGTGTAGCACAAACCGTATGGCATACTACATCAAAAGAAAACGCAATATTATATGGGGAAGCATCGGGTTGGGCAAGCTTACTCAATGCTTCTTACAATGTTGTTACTTTTTTATCTGCATTTTTACTGGCATGGTATGCAAGAAAGGTGGGACCAAAATGGGTGCATGCATCCAGTGTGGCATTAGCTGGACTTGGCTTGCTGCTTTTACCGCATTTTGAAAATAAGTACATGATGTTTATTTCAATGATCGGTTTGGGGATCGGCTGGGCCAGCATGATGGGAGTTCCTTATTTGCTTGTTGTCGATAAAATTCCAAAAGAGAGGTACGGAGTTTATATGGGTATTATCAATATGATGATCGTGCTTCCTATGTTATTGCAAACATTGACTTTTGGCTATGTCTATAAAAATGTTATTGGTAATAAGCCGGCGAATGCAATTTTATTTGCCGGCGTTTTTTTGATTGTTGCAGCCTTATTAACTCTTTTAATTAAATCGGGAAAACCATCTGCAGACACAGAGATACAGTTATCAGGCGGACATTAAAAACACATTACGTGAAAATACTTAAGACTATATCAATTATTTTTCTTCTTGCGATTTTTTTAAATGCATGTGATCAAAACAGGAAGACGGAGCAAAGCGGTAAAGCAACAATTGACCGTAAGTGGTGGAAAGAAGCTATAGTGTATCAAATTTATCCTCGCAGTTTTAAAGACAGTGATGGCGATGGAATTGGGGATCTGAAAGGGATCATCTCTAAACTGGATTATATTAAAAGCCTGGGCGTTGATGTTGTCTGGCTTAACCCGATCTATAGTTCACCTAATGATGATAATGGTTATGATGTCAGTGACTATCGTAACATCATGAAAGATTTTGGCACTATGGAAGATTTTGATGCATTGTTGAAAGGCATGCATGAAAGAGGATTGAAATTAGTGATGGATCTCGTGGTAAATCATAGTAGCGACGAACATGAATGGTTTAAACAAAGTCGTAGTTCAAGAACAAATCCATATCGCAATTATTATCATTGGTGGGATGCGGAAAGAGGGAAACCTGCTTACCGGTATAGTTTATTTGATGTAAACCATGATGCATGGAAATACGATTCGTTGACCAATGCTTATTATTTACATTATTTTTCAAGAAAGCAACCTGACCTTAATTGGGAAAACCCAAAACTTCGCCAGGAGATCTATGGTATCATGAAATTTTGGGCAGACAAAGGTATTGATGGTTTGAGGCTTGATGCATTTCAATTTGCGGCAAAGGACACCACCTTTCCTGCATTCCCGGCTGGCTTTGAAAAAAACTTCGTTCAATATTATGCAATGGGTCCGCACCTGCATAATTATTTGCAAGAGATGAACAGAGAGGTGTTGAGTAAATTTGATGTGATGAGTGTGGCTGAAGGTGCAGGTAATACATTTGAAGATGCACATGATCTTGTAGACGCTGATCGTCATGAATTAAACATGGCTTATGCTTTTGAAGGTGTTGACATTGCCAATGATCCAAAAGGGTATAGTCTATTACATTTTAAAGAGGTTTTCAGCAAATGGGATAGTGTGTTTGCTGAAAAAGGCTGGCTATCTATTTTTCTTGCCAATCATGACCAGGCAAGAATAGTAACAAGATTTGGAAATGATAGCCCTGAATTCAGGGATGTATCTTCTAAAATGCTTACTACTTTTATTTTATCCATGCGTGGCACACCTTATTATTATAATGGAGATGAGCTCGGAATGACCAATATCCGCTTTGATAAAATTGACGACTATCGTGATATGTCAACGTTGAATGAATACCAATATCAAAAAAATACCGGTGGCGATCTTAAGCAGTTCATGGAAAGAATAAAATTCAGTTGTCGCGATAATGGCCGGACTCCTTTTCAGTGGGACAGCAGCAGCAATGCAGGATTTACAAGCGGAACGCCATGGATAAAAGTTAATCCAAATTATAAGACGCTTAACAAGGCTGCACAGGAAAAGGATCAAAACAGTTGCCTGAACTATTTCAGGAAAATGATAGCTCTTCGAAAAAAATATGATGTACTCGTTTATGGGAAATACACATTGCTTGATAAAAGCAATCCTGATGTGTATGCCTATACAAGAGAACTGGATGGGAAAAAATTACTGGTCTTGCTAAACTTTAAAAGTGTTCCGGCATCAGTAAGCATTGGTATTGATCTAAGCAAAGCAAAAGTTTTAATTAATAATTACTCAACAGTTTCAAATGGTAGCACTTTAAAACCTTTCGAAGCAATAATATTTGAGTTGTAAACCAAAAATAAATGAACAGAAATTTAGTAATCTGGTCGATCACTGTTGCACTCGGTGGTTTTTTGTTTGGGATGGATGTGGCAGTTATATCCGGAGCGGAACAAGTGATACAAAAACTTTGGGGTTTAAGTAAACTGATGCATGGCACTGCGATCGCCATAGCATTATATGGAACAATAGTTGGCGCAATTATCGGCAGTTTTCCTGCAAATAAATTTGGGCGAAAAAAGACATTGCTTTGGATCGGGATCATTTTTCTTATTTCATCAATAGGAGCGGCGATCGCACAAGATGTAAATACATTTATGGTTTTCCGTTTCCTTGGTGGTTTTGCTATCGGTGCTTCTTCAGTCGTTGCTCCAATTTATATTTCTGAAATAGCCCCTCCAAAATATCGTGGTCGTTTAGCAGCTTCTTTTCAATTAAATATTGTTGCTGGGATCTTGTTTGCATACTTGTCCAATTATCTATTACAAGGTGTGGGTGGAGAAAATGATTGGCGTTATATGCTTGGAGTGGTAGCCATTCCTTCTTTGTTGTTTTCAATCTTTATGTTGTTTACTCCGGAAAGCCCCCGGTGGCTGATCCTGTATAGAAACAATGAAACGGAAGCAAGAAAAATTTTTGCATTAAGTGGAGCACCTGCAGATGAATTAATTCACGAAATAAAAAATTCTGTACAACAACAAAAGAAGGAATCGCTTTTCTCAGGAAAATTTAACCGGTATATTCTGCTTGCATTTCTTATTGCTTTTTTTAACCAGCTATCCGGTATTAATGCCATTATATATTTTGCACCAAGAGTATTTAAAATGGCAGGACTGGAAAAGAGCAGTGCATTTCTTTCCAGCGTCGGCATTGGTGTTGTCAATTTTATTTTCACGGTAGTTGGTTGGTATCTTATAGATCGCCTTGGGCGAAGAACATTAATGTTTATTGGTTCTATCGGGTATATTGTTTCATTATCATTAATTGCTTTTTCGTTTTCCGGCGATTCGCATGGAAGTATTACCTGGTTTGTTTTTTTGTTCATTGCGGCACATGCAGTTGGGCAAGGCGCCGTCATCTGGGTATTTATTTCAGAAGTTTTTCCAAACTCAGTTCGTGCTGCAGGTATGTCGTTGGGAAGTCTCACGCATTGGCTTTTTGCAGCGCTGATATCTCAAACATTTACATTTTTTGCAGAGTCTCCATCAATTGGGCCCGAAAAAATATTTGGATTCTTTGCAGTGATGATGGTATTTCAATTATTATTCGTGTGGAAACTAATGCCGGAAACAAAAGGGATAGCTTTGGAAGATATGAATGCAAGGATCGGGCATTAAAATGATATAACTATAAAGTTTCTAACGAAATCCTCCCTTTTAGGGGAGGTTTGGAGGGGTTTATGGAGAAAATTCTTTGTATCGGCGAAGCATTGATCGACATGATCTGCACTGATAAAGGAAAGCATTTATCAGAAGGAGAGAATTTTTTAAAAAAGCCCGGCGGCGCACCCACAAATGTAGCTGCTGCCATTGCTGCCCTGGGTGGCGACGTGGAATTAGCAGCTAAGATTGGTAAAGATCCATTTGGCCAACACCTAATTGATGTTATGGATTCATTTGGCGTAAGCACAAAATGGATGTTGCAGGATGAAAATTATTTTACCACATTCGCTTTTGTTTCATTGATGGAAGATGGCGAACGGGATTTTTATTTTAATCGCGGCGCTGACGGGCAATTGAATCGTGATGAAGTAGATGCTATCAATCTTGAAAAATTTTCGATAGTTCATTTTGGTTCTGCGACCGCTTTTTTACCAGGTCCCTTACAAACTGCTTATCAAAGCCTGCTTCAAAAATCATTGCTTCAGGAAATTTTTATCAGCTTCGATCCAAACTACAGAAGCTTATTGTTTCAAAACGATCAACGATCTTTTATTGACCAGAGTTGGAATTTTCTGGATTGTTGTCATTTTTTTAAAGTAAGTGATGAAGAAGCGATGATGCTGAGCGGACGTTCAACCTTGACCGATGCTGTAAATGAACTTCTACTAAGAACAACATCAGTATTTGCGATTACCTTAGGGAAAGATGGAACCCTACTGGGCTTTGATGGAGAAACAAAGATCATTCCCAGCATAAAAATAAACGCCATTGATACAACCGGCGCTGGCGATGCATTTGTGGGAGCCGTGCTATTCCAGCTGGCAGACAGACCAATAAAAGAGATCAGATCATTGGCAATGCCAGTCTGGGAGCAGATAATTACAAATGCTAATAAGGCAGGTGCAAGAACCTGTGAGTACATGGGGGCAATGGAAGCATTTAAACATTTAAGCGGCGATATATTTATATAAATTAAACACACAGACAGGCAAGGATGAAAGAAACATTCGTACGATCCTATAAAGAAAGATTTCAATCGTCTCTTGGCGAGGTCAGCAACCTCTATAATTCTATTTATGCCTTTCATCCACAGGGCAGGCAAAGTTTTGGACAATTACTTGAACATATTGAAAAAGCTTTTGCAGATAGATCTGAAAGTTTAAAACAGAGAGACCTTAAAAAATTGAAAACAGAACCAACACATTGGTTTCTTAGCAATGAAATATGCGGAATGAGTTTGTATGTGGATCGTTTTTGTGGTTCAATAAATAAATTAAAAAATAAGCTTGCGTATTTTGAAAACTTAGGTGTCAATTTATTGCACCTGATGCCGGTATTTGAAAGTCCTGAAGGAGCAAGCGATGGCGGCTATGCAGTTTCTGATTTCAAAAAAGTAGATAAACAATTTGGAACACTTCATGATCTGAAAGACCTGGAAGATGAAATGCGCAAGCAGGATATGTATCTCATGCTTGATATTGTACTCAACCATACTTCTGACCAGCATGAATGGGCAATGAATGCCAAAAAGGGCGACAAACAATACCAGGATTATTTTTATTTTTTTAAAGACAGAACAGAACCGGATGAATATGACAGATCAATGCCGGAGATTTTTCCTGAAGCAGCCCCGGGAAATTTTACTTATATAAAAGAATGCGATAAATGGGTGATGACCGTATTTCATAATTACCAATGGGATCTCAATTATACCAACCCGCAGGTCTTTATTGAAATGATCGATACTATTTTCTTTTATGCAAATCTTGGCGTTGATATTCTTCGCATCGATGCGCCGGCATTTATTTGGAAAGAAAAGGGGACACGATGCCAGAATCTTCCGCAGGCACATACGCTGCTGCAATTAATAAAACAATGTATCTGGATCGCTGCTCCCGGCATGGCAATATTGGGTGAAGCGATCGTTGCGCCGAATGAGATCATGAAATATTTTGGCGAAGGAGACAAGGAAGCGAAGGAATGTGACTTTGCTTATAATGCTACGCAAATGGCATTGCAATGGGATGCATTAGCTACCGGTGATACAAGGGTGATGATGGCTGCACAACAAGAGCTTCTTAAAAAACCTTATGGCACTTCGTGGATCACTTATACCAGATGTCATGATGATATCGGTTTGGGCTATGATGATCATATGATAAATGCAGCTGGCTATAATCCTTATGAACACAGAAAATTCTTAAAGGATCATTATTCCGGGAACCATTATTCATCGACGGCAAAAGGTGCATTGTTTTCTGTAAATGAAAAAACAGGAGATGCCAGGATCAGCGGCTCGCTGGCATCATTATGCGGATTAGAAACTGCTATCAATAAAAAAGATCCTTTAGCTATTGAAGTATCAATTCAAAAAATCTTGATGATGCAGGCAATGAGTTTTTTTATTGGTGGCATTCCGATGATCTTTTATGGTGATGAATCCGGCCATTTAAATGATTACTCTTATTTAAATGACCCGGGAACAAGTTATGATAACCGCTGGATGCATCGTCCAATAATTGACTGGGATAAAAATGCAAACATTGATAAGCCGGGAACAGTTGAACAGCTCATTTTTTCTTCAACACAAAAACTTATTCAGCTTCGGAGAAAATTTCCTGTTATTGCGGATAAGAAGAATCTTACGTGGTTGCGGCCGCACAATATTCATGTGGCAGGATTTCTCCGTGCATGGGATGATGAGAGGGTTTACTGTATTTTTAATTTTAGCAAGCGAAAACAATCATTGACATGGTATGCATTTAAAGAAAATGGTATGCGGCCAACACTTTTATATGATCACTGGAGTGAAAAAACTTTTGAAGTAGGAAGGGATAATGAGTATCTCGTTTTACCTCCATATTCGTTTTTTATTTTGGACCCCAAGTAGCTTAATTATTTTAAAAAGTATGATGCTTCCGCCACCCCTGCTTTTACAACCTTCCAGTTTTCAATCATTACACCAAGACCATTTTCGATGTCCCATGTACAATCGAATTCAATTCCTATTGTACCCAGCTTACAGTCTTTTTTATTTTGTACGTGTAATACCCCGGGAGTAATAAATGCTTTTAAATTATCGGCTGTAGTAGGCTTGGGTAAATGTTTTTCCAACTCTTCGTCAGAAATTTTTCCAATCGTTGTCCAACCCTCTTTATATGCAGAGTATCCTTTTTTATATTCTTCAAAAATGGCATTAAGAATAGAGGGAAATAATGAATCTTGTTTAACAACGAATTCCTGAAGATTTTTTTTCTGAATCTCACCTATTGAATCTGTGGTATCCCAGAAAAGGACTGTAACTGTCGTATCAAATGAATTTATTCGGGCAGTTGACGTAGTTTGATCACCATACAAATTACTTGTATTCTCTTTAGCATTGCGGGAGTGATTTTCCGCTTTTTCCCCCTTATTAAATGTACAAGAGAAAATAGCAAATGTAGAAGCGAAGAAAATATATCTATAATTCATGGAAATGATTTATTCAGGCTTTCCATACTTAGCAATCAACGCCAATAACACACCATTGGTCCATCCAAATCCATCTTGTCCCGGATATTCACCACCGCCAGCATCAAGATGAGTGTCAACGACATTATATTTTTCCATCAGCTTACCGGTACGACCGTAGACATCTATATTTAATTTTATCCAACGCATTGAAATATCTTTTGCCAGTTCTTTTTGCCCGCAACGATCAAGACCCCAAATTGTCATCCATTGCAAAGGGGCCCAGCCATTTGGGGAATCCCATTGCTGGTTTGTGTTTTTTTCTGTTGTAGTTACACCGCCGGGTTGGAGCAGTTTTGATTTAATTGCATCAGAAGCTTTTTTGGCTTGCAGGCTTAGGTAATCAGGTTTACTTTCAAAAAAACAAAATGGATACATACCAGCTGGTGTCACCTCATTTAATATTTTTTGTGTTTTAAAATTATAATCGCAGTAGTAATTCAGTTTTGAATTCCAGCAATATTTGTCAATAGCAACTCTCCTTCTCTCCGCTTTTTTTCTGTATTCATTTGCCAGGCTATCCTTGCCACCTGTTTGATAACCTTTTGCAATTGTATATTCAAGATTCAGCAATAAGGCATTGAGATCAACAGCAATATAATTTGTCGTTTGAATAGAAGTAATACTTTTTCCATCTGCAAACCAGCGATTGCTGAAATCAATTCCGCTTTCAGCACCGGCACGCAAATGTTTATACATTTCAATTACATTTCTTCCTGATTTTTTTGCGACTTCAAAATCTTCACGCCAGCTTTCCTGTCTTGGCACATTGCTATCATCCCAATAACGATTTAAAATAGTTCCATCTTTCAATTTCACCACACGACGATAGGCCTGTCCAACTTTTAATTGTGAAGCTCCATCCATCCAAAACTTATATTCTTTTTGTAATGCGGAGAGAAAAGTTACATATACATTATCTCCTTTTATCGTAGCAAGCAATTGAACCATTGCGGCAAAGAAGGGCGGCTGTGAACGACCAATATAATAGCTCCTGTTCCCATTTGGAATATGCCCGTATGTTTCGATGAGGTAAGCAAAATTTTTGATCATGTTCTCGATCATATCCGTTTCACCGCTTTCTTTTAGTCCTAGCATAGTGAAATAAGAATCCCAATAATAGATTTCACGAAATCGACCACCGGGAACGATATATGGGTGTGGTAATGGCAATAAAGAACTTCCTTCGATCTTTTTATCAGGTTCACGACGCAATGCTCCCCAAAGATTTTTGATATGCATGACCACATCCTTTTCCTGCTGAATGTAATTGATGGTCGGAGGAGCGGGAGGCAGATCAAAATTTTCTTTTACAAAGAGATCCAGTGAAAATCTTACTGCCGGGTTTTTTTTAATAGCGAGGTAATCTTTTACAATTTCCTTGGGATCTTTTTTGGGTACACAATCCACAAAAGTCTTTCCATCAGGAAAAATTTTAGACATCTGTACGTCTTTAAACAGTTCACCATAAACCTGGTCGGGAGTTTGCACTTTTGTTTGTGCTGAGATCACTCCAAAAGAGAAAAGAGTGATGAGGATAAGTGTAGTCTTTTTCATGATGGTAAATTCACTTTAAAGATACATGAACCACACCGGACAATAGAAAAACCACAGCGACAAACTAATGTAAGGTGCCGGGATTAAATGTTCGCCAACTATGCCAGAATTCCTGTGAGGCCGGTAGAGGCTTCAACGAAAATGAAGTATCAATTCCTTTGCCATCAATCCTGTATTGCTTATTGTTTAAAAAGATAATATCATTCGACATCGAAAAATTTCCTGATCCATCCGGCCTTTCAAAAGCAAAAAAGCTTTTATCATCCTTAGATAACACAAGCAAAACCGGAGTGACGCCGATCTTATCTTGTATTAATCTATCTTTTTTCAGTTGATTCCAATCATAGGCTTTACTTTCTTTACCAGCCTTCACACCGATCACCCATGATTTATCTTTCCATGAGAGGCTGTCGGTTCCAGTTAATTTACTTCTGCTGGCGCCACTTTCGTATTTCACCGTGGTGTCATAAGAGTTAGTAAATGCAGGATCTTCCTGCATGATGAGAGAGTTGGGATTTAATTGTAGCCATTCTGCCAATGATGCCTGCGAACTGAATACTTCGGGTAATTGTTGGCCTTTCAATTTTCCGGCGATCGCCTCACCCGTCACCTGCCTCCACCAGCTTTTAGTAGTAGCATCTTCCAGCATAGCATTAAAATGATCCATGCCAACAAGCCTGAACTTTTCTTTTTTACCGTTCACGATTGGTTCGAATACTCTGCCAGTCCTGCATACCGTACAATATGTTACCATGATAGGTTTGCCACCTACGGTATCCTGTATATGATGATGATAACCTAAAAACCGTATTGGGTAAGCTTTGGATTCTCCATTAATTGAAACACCAAGTACTAACCTGTTTGAATCAACTTTATTAGATGCAACATTTACAAGTAATAATTGTTTGGGTTGCTTAAACATTGCATCGGCCGCCATTTTGAAATTAGCCATGTATATGATAATCGCAACGATGGCAATTGGAAAAAACAATAGCCATTTTCCTTTCCATTGCGATTTAAACAATCCGAGGAAGATCATTGCAGCAAATAGGCCCCTGAATATCCAGCGCCATTTATAAAGGAAGTAAGCAAGATCGATACTGTTCATTTGCTGACTGCCGGGCATTGGCATAATGAAATAAACATTTGCTATTTCAAATAGTAGTAAGCCAATTAAACCCGACCAAAAATATTTTTTCATATAGTGGGGTGCAATTTTTATTGATTACTTTTTTTTAAATGATCATATCCTTGTGGCAAACGATTATAACCATGATCTTTTAATCGTTGGCCAAGCCCTTTATAAAATACAGGATCAGTGGGTGTGACGGTGGAAAGCCCATCCACATAACGATTGTACAAACAAAACAAAGCTGCTATTAAAACTGTATCATGAATTTCTAAATCCGTAGCGCCGGCATCTTTTGCTTCTTGTATTGATTCAGCAGTTACACTTTTACCGCTCTCCTGCGCCTGTGTCGCTATGGTTAATAGCGCTTTCATTTTATCACTTACAGGTGCAGAAGCGATATCCTCTTTTATTTGGGCAGCCGTATTTTCTTCTTCCAATAAAATATTTGCCACTGCCGTATGTGCAGTAACACAGAAAGTACATTGATTACGGTGCGATACAATTGTTGCGATCAATTCTCTTTCACCTTCGGTCAATGTAGAAGGACCTCGCAACAAAATTTGAGTTAATTCACGAATGGGAGCCCCGGTATCTTTTCTATATTCCAATAAACCGGTGATACCGGGTAAATGTTCTACGAGAGGGATATAAGGCATAATCATTAATTGATTAAATACTAAAAGTAAATGATGAAAGTACAATAGTCTGTAAAATTAAAAATAACCCTTCGTAGAGACGAAGGGTAGGTTTAAGGCTAACGGTTCGAATCTATTATTATAAATGAATTGTAATACCCAAATTGATCAGGTAATCTGCAAAAGCAGCATCGCCTTGTCTGTGTGTACCTGTATCAACAGATTGACGCTTATCTGCATTACTTTGTGTACGATTTCTTACTAATGCAACAGGAACAAACAAGTTGATGCTTGTTCTTTTTGCCATATAAGTAATTCCCGGCTCTGCAGAAATGATATATCCCGGTCTTCTGAATCCGCGGTCGCCACCGATAAGATCACTAGAAGGAAGTCCTTCAATACGGAAGCCACCTGAGAAACTTAATTTTTGAGCCATATAAGTAAGGCCAGCACGGGTCATGAATAGATCGGGAACGCTCATTACATCGGTATTATATTTTTTTGCCGAAGCAGAAGCTGTACCGCCTCTAGTTGTAGAAGTGCCGTTAACTTCCCGTGGATTTGACAGGTAGAAAAAACTACCATATGCACCTATTTTATGGCTGAAATTATAAAAACCATTTAACTCAAGTGTTATACCTGTACCACCATCTCCGGGTTGTATTGATTGGTCTACAGGGCCGAGAACACTTGAATCAGCCTTCTTATAAAAATAATCCATGTAATTATAACTACCAGTTGGCAATTTAAATCCAAGACCCACTTGAAGATTTCCTTTGTGCGAAGTCTTTGGATCAAACATCCAGCGATAAGCTGCAAAACGCATATCGCCAATACCAAAAGAATTTGTAGAGTGTCTTGTTTTTCCATCATGCTCGTACAAAGAAGAACGGGTAAAAGCCAGCACGGGTACTGTCAACCCCATTGACCATCGGCCATTAATAACACGGGTAATAGTGAAATCCGTTTCATACGAATGATTAATAACATTGCTGCCTTCTTCTTCTCTTTGTTTCTGTTCTTCTTTGCCTACAAAATGTTTGTAGGATTTAAAGTAGCGGTTGTTTATGTCAAGGTACCAACTGCCACCTTCCGAAGGCCTGTTGCATATACCTCCAATACCTTTGATAGCCACACATCCTTGCGCATTTGTTTGCTGATATGTTGCGCCAACTAAAATTGCGATGATTAAATAAATGCGTTTCATAATTATAAGCAGTTTTCGTTTTAATTAATTTATTTTTTAAGTTTCAATCGTGATACAACAAACTCTCCCAATTTTTTTCCGGCTATAGCGCCGTTCTCATTATCAAAGCGATAATGAATACCACCGTATAAACGGGACATTGCAGCTTCTGCTGCTGCTCCGCGGAAAGTTTTTATTTCACGATTTTTAATACCAAACTCAAGTAATGATGTATCGGTAAATGATAAATTATCACCAAACCAATGTGTCATTACTTCAGCGGCAGCAGCGCTATTAGTAGCGTGACCACTTGTATACGATGGGAAAGGCGGTGTTTGAATATAAGGATGCCAGTTCTCATCTATTTTATTTATTTCGGTTTCAGGCCGAACATAATTGCTCCTGAATTTTTCATCCCAGCAACTGATGAATGCATCGAATAAGGCAATGGCAGTTTCTGCATAAGCGGCCACTGTTGTTTTAAAATCAGCATTTGCAGCTTTTGCTCCAATACCAACTATGTTCATCCAATGACCAGGAGGAGAAAATTTCTTGGTAACAAAATTCACGTGACCAACAACATTTAACTTAAATGGATTATCGTCCCAGAAGTCCGCAATATGTTTTTGTTCGTCCGTAAGATTTTCACCAATTGTTTTTACTTCCATCATTGCCTTACAGTAGTCACTGTTTTTGTTTACAGGATCACATACGGGAGGTGGTACAGGTCTGAACTGTGAAGCTGAATCCATAACCATTGTTCTTATTTCATTCCAATGTGGTTCCACTGCTGTACCATACATCGGCGGTGTTGGTATCCAACGGCCCGGGACATTATATAATACAGTATATCTTTCTGCTGTTCTTGTCTGGGCATAATTATCTTTTTTGCTCCAGCGCATGATCGCTGCTACAACACTATCAGAATATTCAATTGTATTTTTTAAGACATCTGGTGACATATTAATGCTATCAGCCATTTTTTTCAGACCATCATAATAACCCATCATGCTTCCTTCGGGAAAAGTAACCGCATTCCCAACTTTGGTAAAAGCAAATAATGCAGCCAAAGTGAAGTCAATGTCTTTTCCTTTCTCCGGTTTTGGCATGGCAGGCATATGTTTGATCTGCCCGGCAAGTGAAATATAATTATCATCACCAGCGGCGATGCATTCAAACGCAGCGATGCTTGCATACACATAATTGCGTGCAGCGATCATTGGAGGAAAATTATTTTCCAGTACCACATCGTTCAGCTTCTTTACAGTTTTGCAATAAAGAACCTGGTTGTCAAAAAATTTCAGATCAGTTTGCGCACCTTTCTCTGTGCAGCTTACTGCTGCCAGTAATAACACGGGCACTAAAAACCTTAATGATTTCATTTTAAATTTAAATAAGTAAGAAAAGTATTTTCTATGGGTAGCTCTGATTCAGATAAAATCAATCAGGCTTCAGGAGGTTGCGCATCTGTGAGTGGGATAAACAGATCTTTTGCATCTGCATTTCTACTAACAAAGGATAAGGAGCTAATGGAATAATTATTTATATCAAATGCAGTTTCATTTACGCGGAATTCAGTTGTCAGCAATTTTATCAAACCACTTTTTTGTTGTGAGCCCTCTTTGTTTCCAGGAATATCATTCACTGCTTTGGTAAATTCATTCTTTACTTTAACGAGATTTGTCTTTTCTTTATTGGGAAGACAAAGGAGGTATAAAGTGTTTGCACTTACTTTTCTTTTTACATACTGGTAATGTTCGCCATTGAAATCCGTTTCACCATAAACAGCTTCATAATCCTTATCAGAATAATATGGCATGTTAAGCGGAATGCGGATCTCCACCAATTGTTCATCACTGTATTTGCCAGCAGAGATCTTTTGTTCAAGATTAGCGGTTGCATTTTTTTCAATTGCTGAAAATAACCATCTATAACCAGCAAGGTTAAATACCATTAGAGAAAGTAACAGTATGGCAGCAATTTTTTTCAAGCTGTTAAAGATACTAATCCTCTTTATTTAACAGTAAATGTTTTTTTCTGTGTGCCAACACCCGTTAGTGTAAGACTTTTCCATTCTTTTGGCAATGAAGTTTTTAATTGTACAATTCCTGTTGGGGTGATATCCAATCCTCCAAAACCCATTAGTAATGATTGAATGATTCCGCCCGCCCCGGTTGCAAAATATGGATTGGTGCCGCCTTTTGTTTCTGCAACGACACGAAACGGCGGATTGAGATTTGGAACATAAGATTCTTTGAACCAGTGGTAAGCTTTTTCAGTATTGCCTAATCTCGCATAAAGTGTTGTAAAAACAGCTTGCGTCATTGCGGGAGTTCCTTCATTTGGTACTCTTGTTTCGTAATATTCAAGATCTTTTTTTATCTGTGCCACATCAGTAATCTGTTTCAAAGGATATGATAATAGATTAACATCTGCTTGTTTTATTCCTTCACCATTATAGGCAGCATGTTCTTTTGTCACGCCATTATCCAATTTTAAAATCGGAATATTGTTTGCAACATTTATCCAATCGGCGTCAGGAGTAATTCCTAAGATCTTTGCTGCTTCAGTTGCGTATTGGAGATTTGACCTGGCAGCTGCATTTGTAAAAGCATTATTATTTACATTTTCAGCCCACTCATCTGCAGCTACTACATTATTAATATCATAATGACCGGGCCCATTTCTTTCAACACGGCTTGCCCAGAAATCTGCAGTGGCAGATAATATAGGGTAGCCTTTTTCTTTCAGCCATTGTTTATCCTGGGTAACACAATAGTAGTTCCATGCAGCAATACCAACGCAGGCAGTGATGTGATGCTCAAAAGGACCACTTAATGCCCACACTGGTGTTTCTTCAACACCGGTCTCTGCACTTTCCCACGGATACATTGCTCCTTTATATCCTTTGCTAAATGCATTTCGTTTTGCTGCATCGAGTCGTTGATAACGATATTCGACAAGGCTTTTCGCAATTTCAGGATGAAGAACAAGTATGGAAGGATACATCCATAATTCTGTATCCCAGAAAACATGTCCATTATAACCGAGGCCACTTAATCCCATTGGTGAAGGGGATAACGCAGTGCCTTCTCTTGAAAAAGAATAAAGATGATACAGCATGCTATGAACATCCTGTTGTGATTGAGGATCACCTTCAATAATAATATCACTCTTCCATAATTCTTCCCAGGCTTTCGTATGAAAACTAATGAGTCTTTCTCTTCCCTCCAACTTTGCAAATATGGTTGCCCGTTCCGCTTCGTTTAATGGATCATCGTGATGAGCAGAAGTGATAGATGAGCCTGCAATAGAAAAGCGATACGTTTCACCGGCTTTCATTTTCCTGCTAAATTTCATCAGGTGCATGTTATTATCCCACATTTCGTGGATCACTCTTGGTTCGCTGCCATGAGGTTCACTAAATAAAAATGTATTGCTTGCACACATCAGTAGTTTACCTGTCGGGCTTTTTGCAGAAGACGTAAGTAAACTAATAACAACATGTGGTCTGTCAATCTCATTATAATAATTTTGAACATCTTTCAATGCATCGGGTGCTTCCATTACACTTGCACCGGTCATTGTAAAATCTTTTTTTGCAGTAATGGTTACATCCATCAATACGGTATAGGGCAAATGACGTAATGAATAATAGGTGTAAGCAACGGAAGCTTTATCGCTATAATCAAATGTTGTGGTGAAAGAAGCTTTCTTCATGTCAAGCTCCTGTTGCATGTTAACAGCAGATCTTCCATCAATTCTTTTTCCATCTATTTCCAGGTACATGTTCAGTAAGTTGAAGCTCTTCAAAAAGTTGCTGACTCTCCCACGACCATAGAGGTCATACGCTCCGGCAAGCACAACATCTTTTACCTTGAATGGTTCGGCCGATGAAACGACCCCAATCATTCCATTTGCCACTGTAATCCCGTAATAATTTGTTGGGTCGATCTTATCCGCTTTTATTTTCCAGGCATCCTGGCCAAAGCATATACATGAAAAAAACAGGAGGGGGAGAAAAAAATATTTTCTGATCATATGCTAAGAATTACTCAAACAAATGTATTGAATAACAAAATGTTCAGCCTTTTTGGTTTAAACCGGCGCTTCGGGAAAAACCGTACTTGTTAAGCAATAAATATAATTAATATAAGCAGTCAGTAATTTGGTTACTACCGCCTCGATTCTTCGGGGCGGTTTTTTTATTTCAAAAATATATTTCTGTAAACAACAAAACTTTGAATATGAAAAGATAACAGGAAATAAATAAGTTATTCGGGATCAAGTATCTTATTTGATCGTAGAATCACTATAGGAAAAATGGAAACGTAGATTACTTTTGTACTCAGTTACTGTCGTATTATACACCAGTAATTTTAACTTCCGGTCTCCTTCCGAACTACCACCTACAATCCGTTTTAATAATTTTTTTAAACCCTACATGTAATGAAAACTACACGTACCCTCGTTCTGTTTATAGCAATAATTGCCACCGTCGTAATTATTTCCTGTCAAAAGACTGATTTAGCAAAAGCTGATTCAAAAGAATCTGTAACAGGCAAAGCATCAGTAAGTACTGTCATTGAAAGTCTGCCATCACCCACCGTTCTTCCTGATTGCAATACACATTGCATTGATCCGGCCGGCCCGTTTGTTGAATCCTCAGGTTCTAATACAAAGCATTGGGGAAACCCTGCTAACCCGGAGCATTGGAAAACTGTAAGCCATGTTGCTTACAATACAGCTTCAACATTAGTAGTAAATGTAACCTTTACTCATAGTGGCGGGAATGCTTCAAATACAGTCAGTGTTACAGCTTTTGGATTAACCAAATCTGTCACTACTTTAGCCAGTGGTGCTACTGCAACATTTACGTTTGATTTACCGGCAGGATGGAATGCCTGTGACAACGTTCCTTTCACCATTTATCAGGAGGGACAAAACTCTCCCATGAATTTATCTTGCTCGTATAATCTTTATGGAATTTGTGCTAGCAAAGTCTGTGAAACTTCATTCATTGGTGAAGCAATTTCATGTGGCACTTCACGTGAAGCGGTTTTTACTTTTAAATCAAAAGATGCACATGATTACATCAAAATTCAGGGCGGTTTAACAAACTTTACTGGTGCTGATGCTACTGTTTACATCAATGGAACAGTTGTTGATTTCAATACTATTTCAGCAGATGGCTGGGCACAGGGAACAGCAAATGGATATACAATTGGACAAAGAACAGCCGGTGGCAGTTCTAACCGAAATATTCGTGTTGAAGGTGGTTTGGCAGAATGTGATGAGTTAGTTATTCGTATTGTTTGGGCCTCTTCAAGTCCTGGTGGAGTGATTACCGGAAGTTGGTCGGTGAAAGATAGTAATGGAACTGAGCTTGCTCCTGCTGTTGCTGGATTGACATGTAATTAATTTTCTACCTCCTTGTTATAAATTAAAAGCCCCGATTCCCCGGGGCTTTTAATTTTGATCTTTATTTTAAAAAATTAGGTCCTTAAAAGAACTATAAGGAATACTAATAAGGAAAAGACAAGAATAACATAAGAAAGCCGAAGGGATAAAGAATAGTGCATTGTTGGCAATAGCAATTTTAACTGCTCAACCTTTTTTTTATGTTGTAATGTAGCAAGTGTCAAGGTTACAAAACCAAGTACGATGAGAAACATGCCGATCTCCTGTCCGGTAATATAATGTCCTATCGGACTTTGGTTATTTTCGAGTCTCGCATAGTAAAATTTGTAGGCTGTAAATCCAAGACCTAAGCATGTTACGTTCCATTTTATCCAGTTTAATTGTAATTTCTCCGAAGCTATTCTTGATCTCTCCGCATCGTTTTCTTTTTTGAGTAAAGCTATTTCCTTCTTTTCTATTTCCTTTCTCCTTTTAGCCGCAGCTTCCAGCATCTTTTCCATTTCTTTTTTCTTTTTAGCCACTTCCTTTTCTGTTTTGTCGCCTTTAAATTCGTTGTTTTTCATTTATAAGAATTTAGATGCTGAGATCATTGAAAATTAATAATTCTTTCAATCCGACCTAGATCAATAGTGTCTTGTATATAGAAAATTACAACAATAAAATGCGAAGGACAAACACGACCAGTAAAATTTTCATCCAATAAAAAGGCCGCTTACCCTTTCGGATAATGCGGCCCGGCTTTAGTAGCCCTGACGATTTTTAATTTACTTTAATAAATAGTCGACTTGATAATTGGTTAGGTGATTGTACATATAATGTATATGCACCTGCCGGAAGTGTCGTTACATCAAGGTCCCAGTTGTTAGCACCTTGTGTTGCATTACGTGACCATGTTCTTACTACAACTCCATAACCGTTCAATACTTTAATGACCACGGATTCATTATGTGTTGAATAAAACAACACATGCATGATATTGATAACTGGGTTTGGTGTGATCTCCAATGCGACTTGCACATTGCCTGGTACATTCAGCGGCTTACACATTCTTGTTTCGCAACCACGCTGGGTTTTTATTGTCAAACAAACTTCATAAGTGCCCGGCGCATTATATTGATGGGTTACTTCTCTTCCTGTGGCAGCGCTGCCATCACCAAACGTCCAGCGATAACCAGCAACAGGATCATCTGGGTTGTGTATCGCAAAACCTTTGAACTTAAATGTTCGTGGTGAAATGAGCGAATCGGTCATATAGCCGCCGCATACATTAGTGGTTGGTCTTATTATTACTTCATCACAATCGGAAGCAATACATCCGCCTTCAAATAATATTTTCACACAAACCCTGTATTCACCTGGTGCAGGATATGTATGACGAATGAATAATTGCGTTAACGAAATACCTGAGTTTAATTGTATACATGTATCTGTTCCATCTCCAAAGTACCAACATACTCTTACAGGTCTTTTATTTTCCGATGACCATGGTGATGCAAAGAATCCTCTTACAAAACTGGTGATTGAAGGCGTTAGTTCAAATAACTTAACACGACATTCACCTGGCGCTTCTACTTTCACTATTTCACATTTTCTTGATTCGCATCCGTCGAAGTATAGGATCTTCACGCATACTTCATAATTACCCGGACGATCATAGCTGTGATTGACAACATATGGTCCTGGGTAATCTTCTCCATATTGGATACAAGTGTCTTTGCCATCACCAAACTTCCAGCAGATCTCTTTTGGATTTTTATTATTGATATGCGATGGTATGGCTCTGAATGCAACCTGTAATGGATTGTTGGTAGTGCTGATCGGTATTCTTTCAAAATCAGCTTTACATTGTACTACTTCACCTATCTGTACTTGCTTGCATTTGTATGCTTCACATCCGCCATAGTAAGTGATCTTGATACATACTTCATACAGACCAGGATGATCATACTCATGTCTAACACCATATAGACCAGTATAATTTTCGGGATAGTTGATGCATGTGTCTTTGCCATCACCGAATCTCCAGCAAATTGTTTTTGTTTTTTTATCCTGGCTATGGAATTGCAATGCCTTGAGATAAGCAACCAGTGGGTTGGCAGTTGTGTTTACAAGCAGCTTTTCAAAATCAGCTCTGCAAAATTCACCAACATTAATTTGTTTGCATATGTATGCTTCGCAGCCACCGAAATAAGTGATCTTAATACATACTTCGTATTGGCCCGATTGACTATATCTATGACTTACTGCATAAGCGCCGGCATAATTTTCGGTATAATTTATACAAGTGTCTCTACCATCACCAAAATTCCAGCAAATTGTTTTCGGCTTTTTATTATTGCTGTTCCATGGTAATGCTTTAAAATAAACCAATAATGGGTTTGCCGTTGTGTTGATAGTAATTCTTTCAAAATCTGCACGACATTCATCAGGTCTTGTTACTACAATTAGTTTGCATTTGTATGCTTCACAACCGCCGTAATAAGTGATCTTAATACATACCTCGTATTGGCCCGGTTGAGAATATCTATGACTTACGGCATATACCCCTGAATAATTTTCAGGATAATTTATGCATGTGTCTTTACCATCACCAAATCTCCAGCAAATTGTTTTCGGCTTTTTATTATTGTTGTTCCATGGTAATGCTTTAAAATAAGCCAACAATGGGTTTGCTGTTGGGCTGGTTGTAATTCTTTCAAAATCTGCACGGCATTCATCTGGTCTTGTAACTACAATTGGTTTGCATTTATATGCTTCACAACCGCCGTAATAAATGATCTTAATACATACTTCGTATTGACCCGGTTGAGAATATCTATGACTTACTGCATAAGTGCCGGCATAGCTTTCAGTATAATTTATACAAGTATCTCTGCCATCACCAAAATTCCAGCAAATTGTTTTCGGCTTTTTATTATTGCTATTCCATGGCAATGCTTTAAAATAAACCAACAATGGATTTGCTGTTGTATTGATCGTGATTCTTTCAAAATCTGCCCGACATTCATCTGGTCTTGTTACTACAATTTGTTTGCATTTGTACGCTTCGCATCCTCCATAGTAAGTAATTTTTACACAAACTGTATAAGTACCCGGCACATTATAGCGATGACGAACTGTATAGGGACCAGAAAAGTTTTGTGCATATTCAATGCAAGTGTCTTTGCCGTCGCCAAAATTCCAGCAGACAATTTTTGGTACTTTATTATTGTTATGAGATGGGATCGCCGAGAATCCAACTACTAAAAGATCATTGGTGCTTGTTGCAGGAATTCTTTCAAAGTCGGCGCCGCATCTGTCAGGGTCATTTATTTGAAAAGGCTTACACTTCGATGCTTCGCAACCACCATCATAAACGATCTTGACACAAACCTCATAAGTTGCGGGATGGTTGTATTTATGTGTTATGAGATAAGAGCCGGTATAAGTTGTACTATATTCAATACAAGTGTCTCGTCCATCACCAAATGCCCAGCAGATCTTTTTTGGTTTTTTATTATTGTTATGCCATGGCAATGCTTTGAATGTAACGTGAAGAGGACTAATTGTTGGTGTTAATGCAAGCTTTTCAAAATCGGCACGACATTCATCGGGCATTGTTATATAAACCGCTTGACATTTTGTTGCTTCGCAGCCACCTTCGTAAACAATTCTTACGCAAACTTCATAAACACCCGGCTGCAGATAATGATGAGTGACTGCATAAGGGCCGGGATTTGTATTTGAATATTGAATACAAGTGTCTTTACCATCGCCAAATTTCCAGCATATATAAACGGGCCTTTTCTGTTCGCTGTTCCATGGTTCTGCTATAAATGTTTTTGTAAGCGGTGAAGAAGCGACATTGATTACTTCAAAATTCGCCTGGCAAGTTTCAATAGAAGAATTCACAGCTGCGTTCGATGCAATTTCATCAGTGACTGCAACAGATGTTACACCTGTGTATGAAGTTCCTGAAATTGAATTTTGGGGATTGAACTGGCCGTTAGTTTTCGTTGCGACAAGGACAATAAGTCCCATCACAAGTGCGTAGAGTTTCCTCATAACGTGAGTTTTTTGGTGACACAATTGCTTTTCGGGTAGGTCAGGGGTTCGCAGCCATGTTTTGTGACCAACTACATAGAATGTAGTTTAAGGCGGTACTAAATTTTTTTTGAGATTGGAAGGATTAGTTCACATCCTTCTGATGGTCAACGATGAACTGAATGATCTCTTCAAGAGGAGTATTTATACGAGTGATGGCATCATTGATATCTTCCCGACTTACCTGGGCAGCAAAAGCAGGTGATTTCAATCTTTTTAAAACGCTTTTTATTTCCAAACCTTCATATCGCGTTGGACGAATAAGCGCCGCCGCATGGATAAAGCCAGACAGCTCATCAAAGGCATAGATCATTTTATCCATGGTATTATTTGGTTCTACGCCAAAATAACCCGGGCCGTGTGAAGCAATACAATGAATAACATCAGGATCAATATTTCTTTTTTCTAATTCTTCAATGATAATGCGGCAATGATCGTCAGGATATTTTTCCCAATCAGCATCATGTAGTAAACCTGCCAGTTCCCATTTCAAGGCAGTTTGTTCATCTGCATTTTCTTTTTCAATGGCCCAGGCTTTCATAACAGCGGCTACCTGTTTCATGTGCAGGCGAAGCCGTTCATTGGGTACCCATTCATTTAATAATATATTGGCTTCTTCAATAGTCAAGAGGTTGCCTGCATTCGCAGGATTGCCAAAGCTTTTGCGGTCAAGTTTGTGAGACATGAAAATGTATATTAGGAATAGCAAGATAATAATTACTATGAATTGTAACTCACCGGCTAAAAATGTTTGTTTACCGAAATCGACAGTCTTATAATAACCAGCTGCTGTAATTTGCGTTTAAATTAAACCTTGCATAAATGTCATTAAAGATTACTGGTAAAGTTCCATCGGGAAAACATCTGGAGAAATTAAAACAATCACCGAATTATAAAAAGAATGCTTTTCAGAACTTATCCGATACACCAATGAAACCAGATGATATTTCCTACTGGAAATTGATGAAAGAATTTATTCATAAAAATAAGAACACTGTTCCGCCTGTAAAATTGCCTTCAATAAAAACTGATCTTTCAAATTTGAACTCACCAGATCCTGTGATCGTTTGGTTTGGACATTCTTCTTATTTGATTCGAATTGAAAACAAGAATTTTCTTATTGACCCGGTTTTTAGCGGCAATGCAGCACCACTGTCTTTTATGATAAAAGCTTTTCCGGGAAGTAATATTTATGAACCGGAAGACATGCCTGCGATCGATTATTTAATTCTCACACATGATCATTATGATCATCTTGATTTTAAAACTGTAAGAAAGCTCAGGAATAAAGTAAGCAACATTTATTGTTCATTGGGTGTCAGCTCACATTTAAAGTATTGGGGTTTCGATATTAATAAGATCATAGAAATGGATTGGTGGGAATCAAAAAAATTAGAAGGAAATATTTCATTGACAGCAGCGCCAGCCCGCCACTTTTCCGGAAGAGGAATAAAAAGAGGGCAAACATTCTGGTCATCATTTATTTTGAAAACGAAAGAGCATAATTTATATCTCGGTGGCGATTCTGGTTATGATTCACATTTTAAGGAGATAGGAAATAAATACGGTCCGTTTGACATTGCCATACTTGAAGCTGGACAGTATAATACTATGTGGCCTCTCATACATATGATGCCTGAAGAAACTGTTCAGGCGGCCGTTGATCTAAAAGCGAAGTCATTATTACCAGTACACTGGGGAAAATTCTCGTTAGCCTTGCATGCATGGGACGAACCAATTAAAAGAATAATTGAGAAAGCCCGGTCACTAAATATAAAAGTGCATACTCCAAAGATTGGACAACCTCTTATTCTTAAGGATGATTTTCGAACAGAAAATTGGTGGGACTTGTAAGTCATCCGCCAGGCATATAATTTTAAGAGACAAAATTTTTACTGTAAATCAGTGTTTTATAAGGGTGCTATAAAAAATACTTCCCTTCTTTTTTGGAAATAAACTTCATTCACGCCTATCTTCGCAGCCCCTTAAAAAAAACTATGGGGAATCAGATTGAAGGATGGTTCAACTGATCATTTTTTAACCGGCTTAATAGCCAAAAGATTTCTTTAAATGAGCAAACTACATTTCACAACAAAACATGCAAATGCGGCTACCGTAAAACGCGATTGGTATATCGTTGACGGTACTAATCAAACCGTAGGACGTATGTGTTCAAGGATCGCAGCAGTACTGCGTGGCAAGAACAAAGCGTCTTTTACTCCACACGTTGACACTGGAGATTTCGTAATTGTAATTAATGCCGACAAAGTTGTTTTCACCGGCAACAAACTTGAGGAAAAAGAGTACGATCACTTTACTGGTTATCCAGGAGGCTTAAAAGTAGAGACAGCAAAAAATTTGTTGGCTCGTCGTCCTGAGAATGTTATTGAAAGAGGTGTAAAAGGAATGTTGCCAAAAAATCGCCTTGGCCGCAAGATGTACAAAAAACTTTTTGTGTATGCTGGCGCTGAACATCCACATGGTGCACAACAACCAAAAGAATTTAAATACTAATTACAAGATTTCTGATTTCTAAATTTTGAAATCAGAAACCTGAAATCAGAAATAAAAAACAAATGGAAAAGCAAAAAACAGGAGTTGGTCGTCGTAAAGAAGCTGTGACAAGAGTATTTGTTTCCAAAGGAAACGGTAAGATCACAGTAAACGACAAAGACTATAAAGAATATTTTTCACTGGTGTATTTGCAAAACCAGGTGATCCGTCCTTTAAAGACAGTAGAAGCTGCAGATAAATTTGATATTAAGATCAATGCTGCAGGTGGTGGTGTTAAAGGGCAAGCTGAATCAGCTATGCTTGGTATCGCAAGGGTTTTGATTGATATTAACCCAGAGTTTCGCCCTGCATTAAAAGCTGCAGGCTTGTTGAAACGTGACCCAAGATCAGTTGAACGTAAGAAATTCGGTCATAAGAAAGCGAGAAGAAGCTTCCAGTTCAGCAAACGTTAATTTCAATTTGCAATTACAAACTTTAAATTTCAAATTATTACAATGGAAAATAATACATCCTTACAGCAGCAACTTCTTGAAGCAGGTGTTCACTTTGGTCACTTGCGTAAGAAGTGGAATCCGAAAATGCTTCCTTACATCTTTGCTGAAAAGAAAGGTATTCACATCATTGACCTTAATAAAACAACTGAGTGCCTGCAGGAAACTGCAGCTGTATTAAAGCAGATTGCACGTAGCGGTAAAAAAATTCTCTTTGTTGGCACAAAGAAGCAGGCAAAAGATATCGTAACTGAATGTGCACAGAAAGTAAACATGCCTTATGTAACTGAACGTTGGTTGGGTGGAATGCTTACCAACTTCAATACAGTTCGTAAGAGTGTAAAGAAAATGCAGAGCATTGAAAAAATGTTAGGCGATGGCTCTTTTGACAGCATTACAAAAAAAGAACGTCTTACACTTAGCCGCGATAAAGAAAAAATGGAAAAGGTATTAGGCGGTATTGCACAACTAAGCCGTGTTCCCGCAGCGTTGTTCATAGTTGATATCGGTCATGAGCATATCGCATTAGCAGAAGCAAAACGTCTTGGTGTTGGTACATTCGGAGTAGTAGATACTAACTGTGATCCAAACAAAGTTGATTTTGCTATTCCTGCAAATGATGATGCAACAAAATCGATCGCGATCATTACTCAATATATCACTGCAGCTATTGCAGAAGGATTAGCTGAACGCCAGGCTGCGAAAGATGAGGAAACAGATGATGCATCTCTTACAGATGAGAATCAAAAGAAGGCTGCAAGACTGGAAGCAGAAGCACAAGCTGAAGCTGGCGGTGGTGGCAAACCTCGTGGTGGTGGCCAGCCAAGACGTCGTACACCAAGCAGCCCAAAGAGAACAAGTAACAGGTAAGATGTTGATCTACGAATTATGATCATGTAGTCAACATTGCTACTACTATCATCTTTCGTTGCGTCGCACTCTTGTACGTTCAGTTCTTTATTCAGCAGGTAAACCGAAATTGACTGTATCAATTTCAAAATTTTAAATTTCAAATTTTAAATTATTATGTCAACCGTAACAATAAGTGCACAGGATATAAATAAGTTGCGCCAAATGACCGGCGCCGGCATGATGGATTGCCGTAAAGCTTTAACAGAAACCAATGGTGATTTTGAAGCAGCCATTGACTGGTTAAGAAAGCAAGGACAAAAAGTTGCTGCAAAACGTAGCGACCGTGAAGCAAAAGAAGGTGTTGTGATCGCACAAACAACAGACGATCATAAAACAGGTATTGTTGTTTGCGTTAGTTGCGAAACTGATTTCGTTTCTAAAAATGCAGACTTCGTCGCATTTGCACAGAGCATCGCTGAAGCTGCTATCGGGCATAATGTAAAAAGCCTTGAAGAGCTGATGAATGCAAAAGCTCCGCACACAACAGTAGCTGAGATGGTAAATGATAAATTAGCAGCGATCGGTGAAAAGATCGGTGTTACAAAGTTTGAAAGAATAGATGCAGACTATGTTGCTTCCTATATTCACGGAGCATACCGTATCGGTGTATTGGTTGGTTTAAACAAAGATGCTGCTGAAGCTGGTAAGGATATTGCGATGCAAATTGCAGCATTGAATCCAGTTGCAGTTGATGCAGCAAGCGTTCCGGCAAGTGTAATTGCCCGTGAAAAAGATATCATCATGGAGCTGATGAAGCAAGACCCAAAGATGGCAGGCAAACCTGATGAAATGCTTGCTAAAATTGCTGAAGGCAAAATGGGAGCATTCTTTAAAGAACAAACTCTCACCGCACAAGCTTTTGTAAAAGACGGCAGCAAAACAGTTGCTGATTATCTGAAAGAAAATGGTGATGTGAAAGTGACAGAATTCAAAAGAGTTGCTTTAGGATAAGATCAAGGAAACTATTTTATAAATGAAAGCTCCGGATTCTTCCGGAGCTTTTTATTTTCGGTCATTTATTCAGCTAATAAATAATTTTCACTGCTTTTTAAAAACAATGCATTCCTTTCAAACATTAATGTTTAGAAAGATTCTATGACTATAAAAATTTTATTTTGATCGATGCCTTTCTTCCAACCAATTGAAAATTGGGAGGCATCATATGTACATACAGAGACCGTGAATAAACCCAATACTGGTATTGAACAGGTATAGTTGGATCATTAATATCTACTGATTTTACGTTGATCCAATTGCTGGCAGTATCAAACTTCAGTAAAACTTCCGCATTTAGATATGTGCTGTATGTAAACCATGGAAACAGATCTGGTCTTGCCGGTGTTTGAAGATAAATCTCATCTATCCCGACGTCAAATCTTCCGTCTAAAAAGATCCATATCAGACTATCAAATAGAAATTCCTGTCCCGATAGTGAAGGTGGTGGTGGCGACGGTGGAGGAAATCTATTTGTTTGTTGCACTTCCGGCTTGCTGCAGGATAAGAATAACACTGCTCCTAAGAATATAACTATTACACTATTTTTTAACCTTTGTTTCATGATCGTAAAATTTAAATAGATCATAGAAGATGTTATCCTTAGTAATTACCATCATACCGTTGTTTCTCTTCTGATATTTCATTAATGAAAATTTAGAATAACATCTTAATGATCTAATAACAACAAATCATCAATTACATTTTCGTTTTCATTTTAGTGAATTTTATGTGTACTGTTTAATTGCAACAAAAAATTCTATCTAATGACGGTTATTAACCTCGTTCCAATGTCACTAATAAATGATGCCCTGATAAGTGACAAAGACGGTCGTTAAAATTTTCTTACCGATACACATTGACGGTATTAGTTCCGGCAGGTTCTGCCGGCAAACTTGCTACGGCGCTAACTGTTGCATTAGCGCTTATTCCATGCAGATAAATATTAGTTGTATTAGCTGTACCAGCCGGCGTTGGCAAAGGATAAGTTGAGTGAGCCCCATAAGCAAGGATCTGGTCAACTCCGGCATTGCCTTCTATTACACAACCATAAAAGCTAACATCGAGCTTATTGTTATTTACTGTACCTGGCAAACCAAATAGAACCATCGAACCACCTCCTGCAGCAAAGACTCCACAGGCAGGATTTGAAAATGGCGGCGCAGGACTACCTGTATTATTTTTTACAGTTGTGGCATAAGCATGAAATTTGAGTGTGTTTCCTATTGAAGATGTACTCTCATTAAACCCGGCTCTCAGCGCCAATCCGACGCCATTATCCTCCACCCTGTTATCATAGGATTTTATTTCAATAGCACAATCCTGAGAAGAGATATTGGATATAATCATGCCAGCCTTATTATCATGTATGTAATTTCTGCTTAGTGTGGTAATGACGGAGCCATCATTAGTACCTCTATGGTTTACAATTTGAATACCTGTTCCGTTCCCGGTAGGAGAAGGATTAATATTATTCATGATTTCATTGTCTTCAATTTCTGCTTTCACCATCCTTCCATTTGCAATTGCACCAAAATTGCCAACGCTGATTCCGATATTGCAACCCCCACCTTTAATAATAATATGTGCAATCCCTATCTCCGCAACCGGCGTCGCTGCAATATCGGTTTGAACAAACGACCGAATGACATGAAGCGGATCATTCTGTAAAGTCAGCCATTCAAGGGAGTTTTTACCATTGCCCATTCTTACTACTCCGGTTGGAAGTGGAGCAGGTAACCCCGGCGTTGGTGGAATAATGAACGATGAGGCAGGCAGGTTCGTTGCATCAATGATTACTTTTGCGGCATTCCCGGGCTGGCCAGTCAATGACATATCAAGCTGCAAATCCAATCTTCCACCTTTTGGATAAGCAGCACTTAAACTGTAAGTGCCAGGCGCTAATACGAGGGTAGTCCCTACGTTAGCAGGATCGTTAATGGCAGCATATAATTTCTCTACATTGCTAACATAAACTTTTTTGGATAGCTTTTCTGCACCCAGGTTTGTTATAGTTGCTGCAGAAGATTTTTCCTGCTGCGGTATTGTTCCAGTCTCTTTCTGGCAACTGGCAAGCAAAAATACAAATGCGATCAGAGCAATAAGACGGTTATCTTTAATCTGGAGAAAATCAGGTGATAAATTTTTCTTTTTCATAAAAAATGTTTTAAGCGTTAGCGCATGATGCTTAGTAAAATATTTTTAGTTCATGCGTACTTATTAATCTTTCTTAAACTTCAACAGGCTAATAACATTTGTCGCAATTTCTCGTCATTTTTCTTGCAGTAAAAAGTTGTTATTATAGTGTCACCAATAAAGGCAGTATAAAAATTTGATTGGCCTGTTCATTTTCATTGGCTTTAATAGTTAATGGTTCTTTTTAACCCAAGTATTTTGATGAACATTAGTTCCCTTGCAAAGAATGGGCAGCTACCCATGCACCAACATTGTTTCCTAATGCCTGGCCATCATCAACGGCTTTACGAAAATGATAACCAACATAAATACGTGACAGGGAGTTTTCTCTTGCGGCCTCTGAGAATGTTGAATAGCTTCTTGGATTGCCAGGTAACGAAGAACTTTCAAATGAAAAATCCATATTGTCTGTTTCGAAAAAGCTTTTCAGAAGCTCTGCAGCAGCACCACCTGCAGCCGCATGCGCTGATGGATGATCAGTAATAGGAGGAATAGGAGATACTAATACCAGCCATGCAGGATCGGCAATTGTATTTGGATTTCCATCAGTATCACCAAGACGTATCGCAGTGTATGGTCTCCAGAAGAAATAGTTCATCTTATATTTAAGACAGGTAATATAGGCATCAGCAACACTTATTTGTACTAATGCAAGCAAGCGGGCGACTTTCCATGCATCCATGTTTTTTTGTGCGATAATTTTTTTTGTTACTTTATTCCAACCAAGTGCTGAACTTTCAACCCAAAATCTTGCAATTTTTTCCTGGTCCAATGTACGTCCCCCAGCACCGGTGCATGTAGCACATCCCATTGCCTTCACTTCATTATAATCAGCAGTATATTCCGGACTATTTAATGAATAAGGTGGCGGCACCGGAAATTGAGTACTACTTTGTATGCTAAAAGGTTTTACATTTCCCCAACCTGGTGAATCATAAAAACCAGATGATTCAAATGGTGGTGTTGAACGATATTCACCAGGCAATGTTCCTTGTACTATTGGAAATACAGCCGTTAAGCTTCCATCATTTGTACGATTTTGAATGATCGCTTGTGCAGCCGCTGCACCCAAAGCAACTCCTTTTGTTTTTGCTTCGCCGTTTGGAATTGAATTCAATGATTGTAATAACAAATTATGAATGGAATCCTGTATCTGTTGGGGTGTATTATTTGCAGGCGGATTCAGCTTACCAAAGAAAAAGGAAATAACATCATGTGCCGCCTGTGCAACTGCTGCATCCGGATCAGCATCTTTATCTCTTGCATTTAAAGCATAGCTCTTGTATTTGGGTACAATATTATTTAAAGCATCATGCACCGCAATATTTACCATGGAATAATAATGACTTTCACGGAATGGCGGAATTCGTGGTGCAGCTTGTAGTTGCAATGTTCTTACTACAACATAGGTCGCGGCGTCATTCCATCTTAATACCATTGCTGGGCTTATATTGCCGAAATGATTACCATTGTTATTCAAACTTGCTGCACTTGCAGGTTCAGTGTTCACTGAAGAGTTTGAATTGTTTGTCTCTTTTTGACAAGCAGAAAATAGTGTTGCAAATGATAAGAGCAAAATTGAATGGTGAAATTTCTTTCTCATAAAAAAATATTAATTGGTGAAAAATTTGATTTGATTTTGATTACGAAAGCAAAATAGAACAGCGCGGATTAATTTCTAACCTTAATAGCTTAGTGTAATTTTTCTTAGAAATAAAGCTGACAAAGTGCTTTAATGGCATTGGCAAAGACAATTCTGCCGTTTATCGGAAATAAAAGCGTTTAGTCTTTTTTACAATCTATGTTGTTTAACAAACCGTCTAATTTCCTACTTTGCGGAGGAGAGTAGCAAATGAAGACCTTTACTATCAATGATTTTATATTTTCTAACCGGTACCGGGTATGGCGTCATATTGCTTTTTGGCTCGCGAATGTGATTTTTATTGCATTGCTTTATAGCGCCATATTAGGGATTTGGCGTTCAGTGATTCATAATTTCATCTGGCTGCCCGCACGTTTTTTGTACACCTATCCCTTAATTCTGTGGTTCATTCCCAAATATCTGTTTAAAAACAAATACATTATTTTTTCAGTTCTGGCTATCCTCTGGGGAATAGCCGGATGGTTCTTGAATATTTATTTCAGGCAATATCTTTTCGATCCGATACAAAAATTTTTAAATTTTGCTCCTGTCGTTCAGGGAAGTGGACAACCCGGGAGCTATTTAGTGCTCGTGATCACTGCCACAGTCGCCAGCATGATTGTTGTATTTAAATATTGGATAAAAACTCAACGGCAATGGATGCAGGCAGAAAAAGATAAAATTACAGCCGAACTTCAGTTACTGAAAGCCCAGGTGCATCCACATTTTTTATTCAATACGCTGAATAATATTTATTCATTTTCTCTTGAAAACTCCCCCAAAACTCCGGGATTGATTTTAAAACTTTCTTCATTACTTAGTTATATGCTGTATGACTGTAAGGCAGAGGAAGTATTACTCGAAAAAGAAATAGAAATCATGAAAAACTACATTGATCTTGAAAAAGAACGATATGGAAATAAGATTGAAATTTCATGGAATAGTGAAGGCGATATTAAAGATAAATACATCGCCCCCTTGTTATTACTTCCTTTTTTGGAAAATGCATTTAAACACGGCACGTCTGAACAACTTGAAAAGCCATGGTTAAGTGTGGATATGTCAGTTAAACAAGACGTCCTACGATGTAAAATTGCTAACAGCAAAAACGAGTTTGTCCCTTTAAGTAAAAATGGCATTGGAATTCAAAATGTAAAAAAACGTCTTGAATTTCTGTATCCTGGTAAACATGAATTGAAAATGAATGACGAAGGAAATTTCTTTGTAGTTTCATTATTGGTTGAGCTAAAAATCAAAAAGAACAATCCTGTTATCTCTTCGCATGGCAATTTACTAGCTGCCGAAAATGTTGCATTATGAAGCTGCGCTGCTTATTGATAGATGATGAGCCTCCTGCCTTAAAGATTTTGGCTTCTTATATTTCTAATATTAACGGGTTGGAAATTGTAGCCCAATGTAAAAATGCTATTGAAGCATTGGATGTTCTGCATCAAAAAACAGTTGATGTTATTTTTCTTGACATAAAAATGCCGAAGATGCTTGGCACAGAGTTCTTAAAAAATTTATCGAATCCGCCCAAAGTCATTTTTGTTACAGCCTATCGTGATTATGCAGTAGACGGGTATGAACTGGATGCAGTTGATTACCTGGTAAAGCCTGTTTCATTTGAGCGTTTTTTTAAAGCCATAACAAAACTAAACCGTATGATCGGCAAAGAAACTGTGACTACTACTGCTGATTATGTCCCCAACCCAGAAGCGTTTGTTTACCTGAAAGTAGATAAGGACATGAAAAAGGTATTTGTAAATGATATTGTTTATATAGAAAGCTGGAAGGATTATGTAAAACTTTTTCTCGTAAATAATAAAAATCTTTTAGTAAAGCAGTCTATCAGCGCCATGGAAAATCTTTTGTCCGAACATAAATTCCTAAGGATCCATCGCTCTTATATGGTTTCCCTGAATAAGATCTCTGGATATAATGGTGTTTCAATTCAGCTTGAAACAACAGAGATCCCTATCGGCCGTTTATATAAACAAGCTGTAATGGAACGGCTCCAAACACAGTAGAAATTAATTCAGAGATTTATTTTCAACCCTAACTGGCTTATCCAGCGGGCACTGTTCCCCGGAATTGTACTGGTCTGTAGAGAATAAGGTTTGCCGTTAAAGGGTTTGGATTGATATTGGGGAACAAGAACCGGTGTCCTAGTGGCGTAACCTGCAAATGTTATCAATGCGTAACTGTCGTTCTGTAGAAAATAGATCTGGCCCCAGTTTTTATTAAGCATGTTCAGGAAATTGAATACGTCATAAGTGACAGCCAACCCCATACTTTTCCCTTTGATCTTTATAATAAAGTCTTGTTGCAACCTGAGGTCTATGGTGTGGGTAAAAGGCAAGCGGGCTCCATTTCTTTTCGCAAATTCTCCACGATGTTTTTGTAAATATTTATCGCTTTCAATAAAACCATTTAAAAAATCTTTTTGTTGCTGCGGCGTATATTCTACTTGGGTGGTGCCCGGGATGTAAATTGGCACAAAGTTCATTGTGGCAAGGTCATTTGTCGTTGGGATATAAATAAGATCAAAATTTTCTCCCTTGTTGCCGTTGTCATTGATCATACTCTTTGCATACACATAACTATAAGGAATGCCAGACTGCCCATTATAAAATAGGGAAACCGTTGTAGTCAATTTATTTTTTGCATAAGTAAATTTTTTAGCTACCCATGAAGTGATACGATGTTGCAAATCATTATCAGAAGTAGAAAGCCCGGTATAATTTCTTCCGTTTACGGTTTCCATATTGCGCCATTGCGATCTCATAGGAGTTTGCGTACCTGTCAATTCAAATAAAATGGAAGATCTGCCATAAGTATAGCTACTGTTAAAAGAGAAATTATTTGCCTGCCTTTGAATTATAAAACTGATACTATAAGAATATCCCTTCTTGTCATGGTTGTTTGTAAGTAAATAAACAGTACCGTATGAATTTACCACCGGCGATGGTGCCGGATCTGTGGAATAAATATTCCGCGAATCAGGCAATTCAGATCTCCTGGCCGGAGGGAGAATGTTTACATTCCGGAAAGAAGCATCCTGGATATTTTTTGTAAAAATTCCTTCTATAGAAAATGTCCATTTCTTCCATAATTTTTTGGAAGCAACGAGTGATGACCGGAATACAGCAGGGTATTTAAAATTTCTTGCTATCAAATTTAAATCCCGAAGATTAGAATCTGGTTGATCATAAGGGTCTGGTATAAATTGTTGCGGCTTGATATCGATACTGCCAATATTACTATTGAAAACATCAAAATGCCAGATATTTATGACATGTCCCACGAAAATGCCAGCACCACCATTAAGATTTATATCATACCTGCGCAATTTATAATCTACACTTATTCGCGGTGAAAGAGCCCAATCAGGTTTCATGGATTTTCCTGACGTTGCACCATCCAGATCATAGTATTTTGAAATTTCGTAAATCACACTATTGTTGAAAAACTCATCTTCTGTTGGTGATGACAGAACTGAATTTACATCCAGACGCAGTCCATAATTAAAATTAAGATCCGGCTTGAGCCTTATTTCATCATTTATAAAAAAACTAGTTCGTAACGTATGAAATCTGGCGGGGTGATCATGTTCTTCTGAAAGAAAATATGTCCGTTGCAACCTGGTGGGTGGAATTCCTCTTACAAAACTATTTAAACTGTCAAATGTATAGGAGCCAAAATAATTCGGCATCACTATATTGTCAAGTTTAGTATAATTGATATCTGTTCCTAAAGTAAACTCATGTTTTTTTTCAACATACCTGAAAACATTAAAAAGGGTAAGGTCGTTTGCATTCAGACGATTTATTCCACTATTAGGGTCACTGCCAAAAAAAATAAGGCTCCCATTATTCCCATCTATAATTTGACCGAATGGAAACGGTTGCTTCATCCATTCACGGTTGCTAACCTGGTTTGTAAAAGTTAGCAGCATGCGATTATTCATATTGCTTTTAATGAAATGTTTCCATTCAAATGAAGCAGAATGTGTGGTAGCGGGCAAATTAATTCCGGTATTTTCAAAAACGATGGAATTGTTACTGGAAGCACGTGGAGGGAATGTTCTTTCAGCATTATTATACCGGTATGACAGTGTGAACTTATCTTTTAATGAAGGGTTCCAGTCAAGTTTGATCATCATTCTTATAGCATCTAATACATCTTTAGTCTCAAGAAAAGGACCGGGATCGTACTGATAAGTATCTTTTAAAAATGCACTCAGTGCAAACAGATCCTGCTCTTTACTGTTACCCAGGTATACACTCATATCAAAAGGCTGTGGCCTTGTTTCCGATTGTTTTTCCAATAAAGCAAAATAAAATAACTTGTTTTTTACCAAAGCCCCGCTATTCCATAAGCCGAAAGTTTGATTAAAAAAACTTGACAATCGCTGAGGGTATTTGCCTGCCATATTCTCGTTTCTGAAATAATACCATGCAGAAGATTTGTTTTCATTGCTCCCGGAACGGGTAATGGCATTGATGCTTCCCCCGGTAAAATTGCCAAACTGCACATCATATGGAGCAAGTGAAACACTTAATTCTTCAATTGCTTCAATTGAAACCGGTGGCGATCCTGTTTGTCCACCATTCATACCATTTACAGAATTACCCTGTATGTCATTGTTGTTTGCGCCATCAATAAACAATGCATTAAAGCGGTTGTTTTGTCCCGCAAGAGACATTACACCTTCGCCGGTAACTTTTGCTTGCGGTACCATCCTAACAAAATCCTGGAGATTGCGATTGATAGAAGGCATGGATCTCAATGTGGAGCTGGTAATGTTTGTTTCTATCCCGGTTTTGGTTCTGTCTGGAGCATTAATAACCACTTCTTCCAGCATGACAATTTTTTTCTGAATAATGAATTCAGAGATCTCTGTATTACCAAAGAAAAAATGTTCCCCGGAGAGATGAATAAACAGGTTGGTCTTTTTCAGTGTTTCATAACCAGCAGAACTAAAAGTAATGGTATATGGTCCGCCTGGTTTTAAATTAAATAAATTAAAATACCCGTCACTGCGGGTGGCATCCACATATTTATTTTGAGTAGGCTCATGAATAACGGAAACGGTAACCCCGACTGCTATTTCATTGCTGTCTGAAATTACTCTTCCACTAGCCCGGCTGTTGGTTTCCTGGGCAATAAGCGTGTTAGAAGAAAATATGATCAGGAATAGAAAAAAATAATTTCCACCAGTCAATAATGCTTTCTTTATAGCTGGACAAAATTTCATAAGTAGTCCGGTCCCGGTCTTCAGTTTCAAACCTTTAAGCTACAGAAAAGAATCTTTTATTTAGCTTATCAACAAAGCATTTTATCGCCGAAAACTGCATTTTGTCGAAAAATACATTAGCTATATTAAGTTTGCTTTTTATGGCAACCAATGATCAATACTTCGAGGCGAATAAATTTCTTTGGAACCAGCGCACTGCAGTTCATAAGGATTCTGCATTTTATGATCTTGATGGATTTAAAAAGGGAGCAAATGTTCTTACTCCAATTGAATTGAATGAAATTGGTGATGTGTATGGAAAGTCCTTATTACATCTTCAATGTCATTTTGGAATGGATACGTTGAGCTTTAGCCGTATGGGTGCAAAGTGTACAGGAGTTGATCTAAGTGATGATGCCATTCAACTAGCAAGAGAAATTAATGACGAACTAAAGCTTGATGCAAAATTTGTTTGTTGTAATGTGTATGATACCTCGCAGTATATAAAAGAACAATTCGATATTGTTTTTACTTCTTATGGAACAATTGGCTGGTTGCCCGATCTCGACCCTTGGGCAAAAGTGATAGTTGAAAGATTAAAGCCAGGTGGTTTTTTATATATGGCCGAATTTCATCCTGTCGTTTGGATGTTTGATGATGAGTTTACACATATAAAATATTATTACGATAATCGCGAACTTATCATTACAGAAAATGAAGGAACTTATACCGATCGTAACGCAGATATCAAAGGCAAGGAATACAGTTGGAACCACAGCATTAGCGAGGTCTTAAATGCATTGATCAATGCTGGTTTACAAATTGAATTTTTTAATGAGCACATGTATTCGCCATATCCTTGTTTTAGAAATATGGTGGAAACAGAAACAGGCAAGTGGCATATAAAAGGAATGGAAGGAAAGATACCGATGGTGTATTCTTTAAGAGCAGTAAAATTATGATATCGTTGAAGAAACAGGTCCTGAAATTTTTGTTCAGTGATAACCACTTATCATCCCATCCGGTTCACTGGAATTGCTGCCATCCAGCAAAACACTATCAGTTGATAAAGTAATTAACTGGTCAGGCCCTGCAACTACGATTGGTGGTTTGTTCTTATTATTATCTGCGCATCCTACGGTTCCCAATATTTATTCTCTGTCCTATGAATCACATTCTATCGATTACTAAAAATCAAGAATCCAGATATCATCAATAACCTGATCATAAACACCATTGGGGTTTGATTTCGCAAAACCTCCTGCTATGTAAACCTTGTTTCCTACGGTGATAATTCCTGATCGTGTCAAACTACGGTTCAATACAGTATGGCACCATGTATTTGTCGTTGCGTCATATATATCAATATTCTTTGAAATACCTTCTAGATCAAATACTGTAAAAAAAACAATTTTATTCCCTTTAATGGCAACCTCGTAATCAGTTTGCCCATTGGTTTGGCTCATTTGAGCAGTTGACCAGGAATTATTTCCTGCGTCGTATATATCTACAGTTTTTGACCATAACCTTGTAAATAAAACTTTATTGCCAATTACGTGTGCCCTTTTCCTATCTGATTGATCATATATGTGGTCACTTAATTGCGCTGTTGACCAGCTGTCGGTTGATACATCATAAATATCTACTCTTGTCGAAGCCCCACCACCTGCAAATAGAATCTTGTTACCCACTACAGCTGTAGTAATGCCACTTCGAGGCTCACTTAAATTAGCAACTGACCATGAATTGGTAGATAGATCATATATATCAATTCTGCTTACTGGTACAATTGCAGGAACAATTACACAGTTATTACCGTTATCGTCACAGCTTTGAACAAGTGAATCATAACGAACCTGTAATCCTCCTGCAAAGAATATTTTGTTTCCCAAACTTTCAACCGCCATGCCACCGCGGGCATTATTAAAATTGACAAGTGACCATGAATTGGAAGCTGCATCATAAATATCTAATCTTTTCGAAGACGTAGTGTATGCCGAATCAGGGTTAAAGCCTCCGGCGAAAATAATTTTACTACCGGCTACTGTGTGGCTAATAAAGGCACGGGCTTCCGGTGTTATATGAGTTGTAAAGGAACCAGTAGAAGCATCGTAAACTTTAAACAATTGCTGATTAATTGGATAATTATATGTTGAACTAAGAAGCTTATTTCCGAGATTAATGTTACCAAAGGCCAGGTTTGATGTTGACCAGGTTTGTGCAACGGTATCATAAATATCTGTAACCTCATTATTGGCGCCATTAGCAAGATAGCCGGAAAAAAATATTTTACTCCCCGCAGATACTATACTACCTATTCCTGCCTGCGAAAGATGTCCAAAGGGTGTCATGGTTGCATTACATCCCAACGAAGAATTACTGACTGAACTATCTGAAGCACTTATCAACACCAGCATTGTATCTTTTGAAAACAAACCACCAGCATCTGTTACTTTCAATTCAAATAAATAAATGCCAAGAACAAGAGTTTTAACCTTCGTTATTGAATCGGTTGGTTTAATGATATTAAAAGAAGCAGGGCCTGAAATTTTTGTCCAGAGATAACTACTAATGCTTCCGTCCGGATCACTGGACGTCCTGCCATCCAGTAAGACACTATCGATTGGTAAAGTAATTACTTGGTCTGGCCCTGCTATAGCGATTGGTGGTTTGTTACTTTTGGGTTGACAACCTTCACATGAAGGTTCTTTTTTGCAAGAGGAAAAACAATTGGCTATTAAAACCAATATGATATAAATTACTTGACTTTTTAAAGGAGTTTTCATTGATCATAAAAATTTAATTCGGATAGACGACTTCCTGCCAACTAACAATTGATTATTTGGATAACTAATGATCCATAAAAGCAACGGGACCTCATCATAAGTATATAAGCTATTACCTCCATTGGGAACTGAAATCCATGAAGCTGTAGAATCCAGGTTTAAGTAAACCTGAATGGGCTTGTAGAAAAGATCGGGCCTTGCAGAGGTTGTAAGAAAAATATCCATTTCTGCTAAACCGTATACATCTCCCTGTTCCCATACAAGATCACGATAAGTGACTGTATTTTTATTTAACAAGTCATCCACAACATTTACCTGAACAGTATCTGCATCTGATTCTCCGTAAGAATTTGTTACCTGTAACCTGAATAAATAAACTCCTGGGATAAGATTTTTAGCTATTGCAGTTGTTGGAACATAGCCTGGCATTTGTAAGGTTTGTTGTAATGTAGCTGGCCCAAGTAAAAATTGTGAAGGTCCGCTAATTTTTGTCCATTGATAATTAGCTGAAGTTAAAGTTGACCAGCCATTCGGAATGGAGTTACTTCCATCAAGGTATGTTGAGTCAAGTGGTAATGTTATTGTTTGATCAGGTCCTGCATTCGCTGTTGGATGTTGGTTAATTGATGTATCATTTGATCTATCCTTTACAACGATTTCTACTATATCTTTTGCAGAGAGACCGCCATTATCTATCACCTTCAATTCAAACTGGTATGTTCCAGCAACAAGGGTTTTAACTTTCGTTATTGAATCAAATGATCTGATTATATCAGAAGAAACAGGACCCGACAGTTTTGTCCAGAGATAATTACTAATGCTTCCATCAGGATCACTTGAGCTTCTGCCATCAAGCAAAACGCTATCAGTTGGTAAAATAATTAACTGATCAGGCCCTGCAACCGCGATTGGTGGCTTGTTATTTTTTGTAGCACATCCTTCACATGGCATTTCTTTTTTGCAGGAAGCAAAACTTATACATACTGTCAATATAATTAAACCTGAATATTGCGATATCTTTTTCATGATGCCTAGGTTAAAGTCCTGTCTTTGTAAAGGCTAAGACAGGAGTGGATAATGGTCTGAATAGAAAAAATATTTACTCTTTCAAAAACTTCAAAGTATTTAAAACATTCTGCCCGACTTTTTCACCTAGCTGTATCCCCTTCACACAACTGGGAGCGTAGTGAATGCCTGCATAAGAATGAGCATTATTAAAAGCCTTTTAGAAGTTGAGATTTTGGTTGACTGTTTCATAATGAGAATTTTTTAAAAGAATATTTAATGTTATTGGTTTTTGTATGTTCATTTATTTACCTGGTGATCGTAACTATGTTTGTACCGGCAGATTCAACAGGAAAGCTGGGTGTTGCAATGAAGCTTGCATTTTGAGACACGCCATAAAGATTAATTGCGACTATGTTATTGGTACCTGCTGGTATGGTTGAAGAAGAATATGCACCATAGGTAAGAATATCTGATGCCCCGTGATTATTGTAAATAGTGCAACCCCATAAACTCATATCAACCCGGTTATTTGAAGTCAAATTGCTGTTTAGCGCATAGCCACCTACAACAAATAAACCGCATGGTGGTGTTGTTTCGGGTGCTGGTGGCACTGTACCCTGGTTGTTTTTTATACTTGTTCCATGTGCTTCAAACAAGAGTAAGTTTCCATTGCAGGTAGTTGTTGTTCCCTGGTTTAAACCTGCATTGATGAAAAGTCCAATTCCGTTTTCTTCAAACCGATCATCGTTTGATTGGATAGTAATGCTGCCGTTATTAGTGCTTGTATTATTAGCATTATTATTAAATGACCGCAACCCAATCTTATTTCCATGCACATAGTTACCATTCAAAGTTGCCCGAATAACTGCATCCGAAGCGCCATTCGCATTTTGAATTTCTATTCCTTGTCCTTGCTGAACCAGGTTCTCTGTTATTTCATTATTGCTGATCTCAGCTTCAAGAACTCTTCCCGAACTTGCCAGCCCGACATTCCTGATATCAATTCCTATTCTGCCTCCTGTAATAATTGAATGCGCAACTCTTACATGCGATATACCGGGTGTCCAGATAAGATCCGTTTCAATGATAGATAAAGCTTGTGCTGATGCATTTCCTTGTACAGTTACCCATTCTACTGAATTAAATCCTCTTCCCATCCGGATTGCTCCTGTTCTTGCTGCGGGAAAATTGAGCGGAGGAGTAAATGATGCGCCGGGCAGAGCAGATGCATCAATGATCACTTGTTCAGGATGACCAGGTTGTCCCTGCAATTGCATGTCTGCAAGAAGTTCAATCCGTCCGGCATTAGGATGCGCCGCATTCAGAACATATGTGCCAGGCGAAAGAATTATTACTGCACCGGCGTTTTCCGCATCATTGACAGCCGTATAAAGTTGGTTGACATCTGCAACAGTAATTCGTTTTGCATTATTGCGATTGCTGTTATTGGCAGATGATGGAAATTCCTGTTGCTCATCTTGCCTGTTAATTTCTTTCTTGCATGAAAGAATGAAAATAGGTGCTAAAGCAAATAGTATTATTGCATGTTGAATCTTCTTTCTCATAAAACAAATTGGAAGTTGTCATCAGCAACTCGGTTAAATAATTATTTAGCTAAAAGTAGTTTGTCGCTATCCTCATAATTTTTCATTTCGGTCAACAGGTATACTATCGGTGTACATATCCGGATACTCTGCGTCATCACCGTTTACCGTCGGTATAATGCATTGCCCGAAAAGACAGGGACTTTTACCTACATTAAGAAGAGAGATTAGTTTTTTACAAACCTGATTTTGTAATTTCATATAGCAACTCAATTATGTGACCCAATATGATTTTATATTCTCAAATCATTTCCGTAACCGGCTAGCAAGACATGCTGCGTTCTGGTTTGCCTGTTGGATATTTTTCATGGTCTCTTTTTATATTCCCTTTTGTGTTTTTCCCGCATGGGATACCGAACAATTTGCTGGCAACGTTGCAAGAATTGGTTTGTTAAAATGGTTGTGGCTGCGTCTATTCAATTCTACCATTACCCTGATTCCCCTGCTGGCATTTGCTTATACTATTATTTATTTCGTACTGCCACGACATTTCTTCAGTAAAAAAAGTTGGATTACCACAACTGCGCTCTTTGGAGGTATGCTTGTACTTATTCTTATAGCTCAGTATTTCAGTTGCTGGCTGGTAGCCTGGAATTTGGCCAGAGTAAATCCTGCCCGGAAAATTCCTGCTTCTGCCGAAATCATAAATCATATTAGTAAAATCGTTTTATTTAATTATCCCATTGTTGCAGGTTTTGCAGTTATTATTAAAATGATGAAACGGGGTTGGTTGAAGCAACAAGAGACTCACCAGATTGCTCAGGAAAAATCGGCTGCCGAACTTCAATTATTAAAGGCTCAAATCCATCCGCATTTCCTTTTCAACACTTTGAACAATATTTATTTTTTTACACTAACCTCTCCTCAAAAAGCCCCGGAAATGCTTATTAAGCTTTCCGATATTCTTCGATATTTAATAAATGAATGTAACCAGCCCCTAGTTCCTCTGGCAAAAGAATTAAAAATGATAGAAGATTATATGGCCCTTGAAAAAATCCGTTACGGTGAGCATTTGAAAATGGAGCTCGAAATAAAAGGTGATTACAACTATAAAATGATCCCACCTTTATTACTGATCCCACTGGTAGAAAATAGTTTTAAACATGGCGCCAGTAGAATGCTTACACATCCATGGGTCAATCTCAATATTACTGTTGAAGAGCAAAACTTATATTTAGTATTGAGCAATAGCAGGCCCAATGAATTAACGGTTCCACAACTTAACGGTCGCATTGGTTTAACTAATGTAAAAAAAAGATTACAGTTACTCTACCCTCAGGCACATGAGTTAAACATTGCGGAAAGCAAAAATAGTTTTGAGGTTTTCATGAAAATGAAGTTAGTGGAAGGCAATACAATTGTTATCGACAGGGAAGTCAAAGCAGAAAAGAACCAATATGCAGTGGCATGATCTTTTATTTTCCAATCAGTCTACGCATCGCAATCGTCGGCATTTAATTTGCTGGCTATTGTGGTGGACCTATATTGTCTTCACCATCTTTGCTACGAAGCAGCTTTCCGGTGCCTTTAGTCCATACCAGCCGGGGTTAAATGAGCTAGGTTACTTTCAGTACAGTGTTTTGGTTTTAATAAAATCTTTTTTTCTCTTACTTACTCATGTGCTTTTTTGTTATTCAATTATCTACATCGTGTTACCGGTCTATTTGTTGAAAAAAAAATATGGTTTCTTTATAATGGGGACACTCTTCGTGTGCACTCTCATCATACCAGTCGGATATTTTTTATACACTTTCGTTTACCCATTTATTGATGACTTATTTAATCTTCACTCCATTAAATCAAATAAGACTGCTCTTTGGGCAAGTATTGATGCCGGATTAATAAACGCCTTAAAAGTAACTCTTATAGCAGGCGCTATTACGTTATTGAAACGATGGTGGCTAAAGCAAAAGGAAAAAGAAAAATTGGAAAAAGAAAAAATAAACGCTGAGCTCCAACTCCTAAAAGCCCAGATTCATCCGACTTTTCTTTTCAATACTCTCAATAATATTATTGAACATGCCAGGGAGGCTTCACCAATGGCACCTGAAATGCTAATAAGGTTGTCTGACCTTTTAAGTTATATGATCTACGAGTGTGATGCACAAAAAGTGAAACTTGAAAAAGAGATATCGATGTTGAAAGAATATATTTCTCTTGAAAAAATAAGACAAGGCAATCGATTAGAAATGACTTTTCAAATAAACGGAAACCTGAATGGACAAATGATCAGTCCTTTATTATTATTGCCCTTTATTGACAATAGTTTTTCGTATTGCAACGAAGAAAAGATGGAACAGGCATGGTTGAACCTGGATATAACGATCCAGGATAGTCACTTGTTCATGAAACTGATAAACGGCATGCCAACAGGAGCACCCGGTGATACAATCAATATTGAGGAGTCTCTTTCCAATGTGAAAAAACGTCTTCAGTTATTATATCCCGGCAAGCATGAATTAAGAATAAATACTGAGCAGGAACTATTAATGGTTTATTTAAATCTTAATTTGGAAGAGGTTGTGGGGGAACAGCCAACAGTTATTGAAATAACCAAACCTGTTTTGAGGTATGCCTGATCCTAAAAAAATAAAATGCCTGGTTATAGATGACGAACTTCCTGCAAGAGAAATTCTGAAAAAGCATATTAACGATGTAGAGGCATTAGAACTTTCAGGTACTTGTTCCAATGCTGTTGAAGCAATCTCTTTCTTAAAAGATAACAGGGTTGATCTTCTTTTTCTTGATATACAGATGCCACATTTGTTAGGTACAAACTTTTTACGGACCCTTAAAAATCCTCCTAAAGTTATTTTCACTACGGCTTACCGGAAATACGCAGTAGAAGGCTTTGAACTGGATGCGGTTGATTTTTTGCTTAAGCCAATCAGCTTTGAACGATTTTTAAAAGGAGTAAATAAAATTTTGCAACTGAATCTCCTGGGCAACGGTGAAACGACAACTTCATCCGAAAGCCATACCGACTCGGTGCCTCCCTTTTTATACTTCCGTGCTAATCGAAAAATGGTAAAAGTGCAATTCAATGATATCTTGTATATAGAGGGCTTGAATGATTATATCAAGATCATAACCGTTAATAAGACCATTATCACAAAGCATTTGCTTGCTTCATTGGAAGAAATGCTTCCACCGAATGAATTTATCAGGATCCATAAATCTTTTATTATAGCTATCAATAAAATTGAAAGTTTTAATGCTGACTCGGTGGAAATTGGAAAAAAGGAAATTCCCGTTGGAAGGTTATTCAAATTTAATCTGAACAAGATATTAAATTCAACAGCGGCATCACAAGCCATAGGCTCACACCCTTTGAAAAAAAATAATGGTGGTTCTCATTAGCCAGTGACAAAAACAAAACTTATGCTGCTGCTTCTAAAAATAACCAGGCATATTCATTTTATTTTTTTTTCTTTTTGTTCGGCGGCTTCTTTTGCACAAAATGGGATCATCAATGGAGTGGTCAAAGACGAAGAAACAGTATTACAATCAGCTACAATTTCAATAGCAAACAAAACTATCCTCACAAATTCTTCGGGAGAATTTTCAATTAAGATAAAACCCGGCACATACACATTTGTTGTTACTCATGCCGGTTATAAAAAACTTGAACAAACAATTATCTTAAATCCAGGTGAAACTAAATCATTTCAATTTAATATGATTAGGGACGATCAAATGGATGAGGTAAGAGTAGTGAGTTTGGGTTCTCGTTCGTTTATTCAACGCAGCAACCTCAATACGGCTGTTCCGATAGACCGGATCTCTTCAAAAGAATTAAAACAAACCGGTCAGCCATCTCTCATTCAAATGCTGAATTTTACAGCGCCGTCTTTTAATACCTCCCGTCAGAATTTATCTGATCCGGTAACTTTGCGTGGACTAAGCCCTGATCACTTGCTGATCTTAATAAATGGTACCCGTTATCATAGCCTCGCCTTGATAAATCCAGGTGCGATAAAAGGTACCTTGGGCCGGGGCTCAGTTTCAAATGATGTGAATTCAATTCCTTTTTCCGCAATCGAAAAGATAGAAATACTCCGTGATGGCGCATCTGCACAATATGGTTCAGATGCCATTGCAGGAGTAATGAATGTTGAATTGAAAAAAACAACCGGGAAAACATTTATTAACCTGCAACTTGGTCAACAATATAAAGGAGATGGAGAAAACATTGTATTTGGAATCAATCGCGGGATCAGGCTTAATAAAAAAGGTTTCCTGAATTTTTCAGGCGATTTTCAATACAGAGGGCCGACATACAGGGGCGGAATATTTAATGGAACAGTATATAATAATTATCCTTCCGGTGCGACGCATGCAGACAGTGTCAGAATCAAAATAAAAGATGAGGATTCAATTCGGCAAAGGGGCTTCAACCGAAAAACACCAGTCAGTAATGATGGCAGCATTGAATTGACTAGTTCCGGGTTCTTAGTTAATGGTGGTTATTCTATTAACAGTAAAATTGAATTGTTTTGGACAGGTACAGCAAATTATCGTCACCCGGTTTATCCCGGAGCTTACCGCTTTCCGAAAATGTCAAAACAGGTTAATGCCGTTTTATATCCTGATGGTTTCAAACCCACAAACATCTTCGATACATGGGATTTGACAGGAATAGCAGGTGCGAGAGGAAAAACAAAAAAGGAATGGAATTGGGAATGGAACAGTATATACGGAAAAAATTCCGGTCAATATTATTTTAAAACCACAAACAATGCATCTCAGTTTGAGATGGGTGTAAATGCCCCAACTGATTTTTACGGTGGCACCACAGTCTTTAAACAACAAACTAATACCATCAGCTTTGCAAAAGACCTTGCAAAAAAAATAAACGGAGTAAAGACTTTTAATATTGGTTTCGGCGGGGAATACAGGTTTGAAAATTTTGAGACCAGGCAAGGTGAACAAGCTGCCTGGGATAACTATGATTCTACCCTCAGTAAACAACCTGGCGCCCAGCCTTCACCTGGTATCACACCGCTAGATGTGGTAAATGAAAATCGCAGAGTTGCCGGAATGTATACTGAGCTTGAAACGGATATAAGCGATCGTTTTCTTATTAATATCGCAGGCAGGTTTGAGAATTACAGTGACTTTGGAAATAACCTTGCCGGTAAACTTGCTATGCGATTTAAATTCTCTTCAGCTTTTTCTATGCGTGGTTCAATAAGCAATGGCTATCATGCTCCTGCTCTTCAGCAGATCTATTATAATTCAATTTCATCGTCCTTCAAAAATACCGGAGGAGGTCTTGTTCAAATAGCAGTCGGCACCTTTCGTAACAACAGCGATGTGGTGAAGGCTTTTGGCGTAAAACCATTGCAACCGGAAAAATCGGTGAACCTAAGTAGTGGATTTACATCAACAATTTCAACACATATCAATTTAACAATCGATGCCTATTGGATACAAATTAAAAACCGGATAGTATTGAGCGGAAGATTTGATAGGAGTGATCCGGAGGTAAACAGAATACTGCAAAACCATCCTGATATTGACCAGGTGCAGTTTATTACCAATGCCATCAATACAAGAACCCGTGGAATAGATATGATAATGAACGGCAATTGGAAGATTCACAAGGCCAACCTCGGATTCATGTTGGCGGCAAACTTCAACCGTACGAATATTTTTGGACCTATCCAAATTGCCGATAGCCTTGAAACCAATACAACAAACGCCAATATATTGTTCAACGTTGAAGAAAAAGAAAAGATTGAACACGGCCAGCCGGGAAGTAAAATAATTTTGTCGACGTCATTCAGTAAAGGCAAATTTGGATTTATATTTCGCAACACACGTTTCGGAAATACCTCTACGACTACTCTATTCGTTAATCCAAGCGACACACTATATGAATCTTTATCGTCCAAAATTCTTACGGATATCAGTATCGATTATTCTCCAAAATCATGGTTAACAATAACAGTGGGTGCTAATAATGTTTTTAATGTGTACCCTGATCGGTTGAAAAATTATCGGAACACTAATGAAGGAATATTAATATATGGTAATGAAGCTATGCCTTTTGGGTATAATGGGGGATATTATTTTTTGAATATGATTTTTAATTTTTGACAAGCTGTCTATTCGTTAAGCAGAATTACTGCTGCTGGCTACCAAATAAAACCATCCAAAAAAACGGCTTTCCCTATCTTCGCAAAGCAACTAAAAAACACCTCGGCTCATGGTTCCAAAGTACAAGCGTATTCTTCTGAAACTCTCAGGTGAATCTTTGATGGGGAATAAGAATTTTGGATTTGATAATGACGTAATTGCCCAATATGCTGCCGATATAAAACTATTGACCGAGATAGGGGTAGAAGTTGCCATTGTAATTGGCGGAGGCAATATTTACCGGGGAATGAATGAAGCGGAAACGGGGATTGAAAGAGCTCATGGTGATTATATGGGAATGCTGGCCACGGTGATCAATGGAATGGCATTGCAGGCTGGGCTTGAAAAAGTAGGTGTGTTCACGAGATTGCTTAGTGCTATTAAGATGGAGCAAATCGCAGAACCTTATATTCGTCGCCGTGCTATCAGGCATTTGGAAAAAGGCCGGGTGGTGATCTTTGGCGCGGGTACCGGTAACCCTTATTTTACAACAGATACCGCAGGGTCGCTTCGGGCTATTGAGATCAATGCAAGTGTAATCCTAAAAGGAACGAGAGTTGATGGCATTTATACTGCCGATCCCGAGAAAGATGCTTCCGCAAAGCGATTTGATAAAATAACTTTTGCAGAGTGCATAAGCAAAAACCTGCGGGTGATGGATATGACCGCTTTCACTCTTTGTATGGAAAATAATCTTCCAATTGTAGTATTTGATATGAATAAACCAGGCAACCTTCGCCGGGTAGTAACTGGCGAAAAAGTTGGCACATTGGTCACGAGTTAATATCGCTACAATTTATTTTATTCAGTATTTGTTGATTTTGTGAAAAACTTACCGGGTCAATACTGCCGAATTTTTATTAGTTTTCATTGCCGTTATATATGTTAAGCATTAGTTTATCAATTTTTGAGATCGCTATTCTATTTATCAGCGCCATTGTTGTTGGCGTGGTGATCCATTTATTTTATAGTAGTCGTCGTGGTGAGAAGCAAGATTCCAATGAGGGAAAAAAATCTATAAGCAGTGGTCTTGATGAATGGAAAATAAAATATTTAAACGAAGCAGAAATAAAGGATAAGGAAATTACTGACCTGAAAAACCGATTACTTGATGCAACTGAAAATAAAAAGATCTACGAAATTGAGATCGAAGAGTTGAAAAGCCAGGTAAGAAAATTGAACCTGGATGTTCAGCAAACTAGATCAGATAAATCTTTACCCCAAACCAGACCTGATTATTACGAGCAGCTTCGCCAGGCGCAGCAGAGCCTGATGGATCATAATGCCAAAATAAGCCAGTTGCTTGAGCAAGTGGATGTAATTAAAGAAACAGAAGAAAAAAGCCAGGAGATACTGCGAAGCAATGAGGAGCTGAGCATGCAGATAAAAGATATGAAATACATGCTTGAGGAAAAAGAAGATGAGATCAATCATATAAAGGAAAAGGAACACCTGACAAGCGAAATGAGTGCAATGCTGGATAGCGCTTATAGTGAGTTTAATACCCTGCAAGGCAAGATATACAAATTAGAATCCCAGCTTTCTTCATCTAAAATGATGAACATTGAATATGAGGATCTGAAAGAGGCTTATTATAAGGTTATTCGTGAATTGGATGAATCAAAAAATAAGATCAATCATTATTTGCATGAAAACCAGGTGTTGCAAATTGAGCTATCAAAGGTGGAAGATAAATTGAGTGAGTCCAACCAACAGCGGCAGCAATTGCAAAAGAAGGTTGCTTACCTGGAGGAACTTAACCATGACCTTCACCAAATGTCAGAAGCAAATAAAAAACTAGAAGGCCAGATAAAAAGATTAGGCGAATTGGAAAGTAAATTAAATATTGTGGCTGAAGAAAGGGACAGGCTGAGAGAAAAGCAAGGAACCGGATCGTAACTGATCAAAATCATAAAGTAAAAAGCTCCGATCGGAGCTTTTTTTATTGATGCAGGTTTACCTTTACAATGAATTAAATTTTATGCATAACAAGATTGCAGATATAAGAAGAGATTATTCTCACAAAAGTCTATCTGAATACGATGTAGATGCAAATGCAATTAAACAATTTGAAAAATGGTGGCATGAAGCTGTGAACTCAAAGATCGATGAAGTGAATGCAATGACACTGGCAACCGCTTCCATTGATGCATTGCCTTCGGCAAGAATTGTTTTACTTAAAGAAGTTAATGAAAAAGGATTTGTTTTTTTTACCAACTATGAAAGTTATAAAGCTCAACAACTAGCTGAAAACCCCAAAGCATGTCTCGTGTTCTTTTGGAAAGAATTAGAAAGACAAGTAAGAATAACGGGATTAATTGAAAAGATTAGTGCGAAGCAAAGTGATGAATATTTTCAATCACGTCCTGAATCAAGCCGGATTGGTGCGTGGGCATCGCCACAAAGCCGCGTGATCGAAGACCGGCAATGGCTTGATGAAAAGTTTAATGAACTCGTAAATAAAATGGAAGGAACATCTATTCCCCGTCCGCCTCATTGGGGTGGTTATATTGTTAAACCTGTAGTAATTGAATTCTGGCAGGGAAGACCCAGTCGCCTGCATGATCGCATCCAATATACTCTGGAAGAAAATGGAGGATGGAAAATTGAGAGATTAGCCCCGTAAAGATGATAGATGACAACTGATAGCCTATAAATTATCATCTATCATCTGTAAAACTATTATCTATTTCTTCTTTTTCTTCGCTGGCCTGCTTTTACCAAAACTTCCTTTTGTAATTTTCCCTTTTTTAGTTTTCTTATCGCCTCTACCCATGATCTTGATTTTTAGTTTGTTTTTAAAATAAAAAATCTCTTGTGTTATGTAAAGTAACAAGAGATTTATCTAAAAGATGTTTTATTTCTTCTTTTTCTTTTGCAATAAAGGTTTTAGGTCCTTCATTGAAGATTTTAATGTTGCTAAAAGTTCTTTTCCTCCTTTAAATCTTGCAACAACTTTTTCTTTAATGTTTATTTGCGCTTTTGTTTGCGGATTATGTCCTTTTCTTCCTTCCCTGTAAGAAAGCAGAAAAGTACCAAAGCCAACAAGTGTAACCTTGCCGCCATTCTTTAAAGTTTTAGTCACAGCATTTGTAAAAGAATCAAGTGCTGCGTTCGCCTGGGTTTTCGTGATCCCTGCCTCTTCAGCAATTACATCAATTAAGTCGGCCTTATTCATTATAGTTGATTTTTTATGAATGATAACGGCGGCAAATTTAACCGCTTTTGATTGGCAGCAAAATTTTTTCTTTCTTTTTTCAGAACAAATAAAATCCTCTGGAAATCCCAAGGGAAAAGGGTTTCCCCGATTTCTGTTTTAGTCTTGTTTTTGAAGTTATTGCACGACTTGCATAAGGCTGCGGAAAGCTATAAAACGATTGCCCCATGCATCAAAATGTTTTTGTCGTATCGTGGCTGAATAATTTTCAATATATTGATTATAATCAGATTTGCTATCGGCAAAGTATTGAGTAGCATATGTGGGGCCTTCTTTTTCATCTATTTCCAATAAACGAAGCAATTTTGAATTAGTAAAGCAACCGGTTTTTATCATTTCAGGCATATGTTCATTCAGCATCCATTGTACCCATGCTTCATGAATTGACCAATCAACTTTTACGGTAACATTATAGATAAACATGTCTAATATTTTAGTTAATTAAATTATTAGTTTCTGCATCATCAATAATGATCTTTTTCAACCGCTGGTACATAAACGATACGGTAAGTAACAAAACACCCAGCAAAATAAACGCCGCAATTTTACCACCAGGTGGGATCTTGCGAATATCATACGTAAACAATTTAATAAGAGTAACTGTAAAAAGACTTAATGAAATGATCCGCAATGGACGGAATTTATATTGCATACCTAACCACATCATGATAAATGAGCATATACTCCAGAGAATGCTAAGTCCGGCTTTATAATACAAATTCTCCCACCATGACCAATCATCTTTTTGATAATTCAACCATAGGTTTACCTGGTAGATCTCAATACTAAGTAATAAAACAAAACTGATGGCTGATATCCAAGTAAAAGCCGGAAGATAGGAAGCCCAGTTTTCATCTTTAGTTCTTTTAAAATAAATAACAAGTTCGATCAATAACCAAGCTAATAAAACAATGCTTATCCAATGAGCAATAAAAAGACTGCCATTGTTTTTTTGAAGTAATGCTAAGGAGATCACTTGATTGGTATTAATATTAATTACGTACAGCCCAATACAAAGAATTGTGAATAAGAATTTAAATACCGGGAATACTGTGGATCTCTTGAAGCTGAATAACAAAATAATAGCAAAAAGAAAAGTATAGAGTTGCAGGTAAACAATAAAAAGGGACTCGATATTGTTCCTGGTGCTGAATTGGTAATAAATTTCCAATGCACCGGATAAATAAAATGTAATAACAAAAGCTCCCAATATAAGATCTCGTATTGATTGGTTTCGCAGATTTTTTAAATAAAAAGTATCTGCTTCTTTATACATCAACTTATAATAAATGAGTAATGATGCTGCCACTGCGATCGTCGTACTAAAGCCTTTATTGAGTAATACAGGGATGAGCTGATGATCTGAAAAATAAACCTGTAACCACGTAATTCCCAGGCTTCCGAGCATAAAGATTGCGATGATCAGCGAAGCGATCTTAAGTTGAACAGTTCTTGTTCTTTGAAAAAGCCAGAATAGAATTACAGTTTCAGCCGCCCAGAATAAGGTGACATAATTTCCTTTGAATTGCACTGGAGCCGTCAAAGAAATAAAAGTGAGAGTTAAACCAGTAAGCAAGGTTAAAAAATTTGGATCGATCGTTTTCTTTTGTTTAAATCCAAGCACCAATAACAAATTGAATATGCCAAGTGAGGCAGTAAATAGCCCGTTGTAATTACCGTTATTCCAGTAAGAAAGAATAAACATGGCAGCGAGATAAAAAAGAAAATTTATACTCAGTACAACTATAAAATCAAAAGCATTGAAAATTTTCTTTTGGCGAATATTGTTTACAATATTCATTGTGACAAACTGCAGGTAAAATAATGTTCCAAAGAGCATCGCATCTTTATATGGGACCACAACAGGGTAATCAAGCCACATTTTTTTGACCAACCAGCTTCCATAAATTATTGTTGTAAAAAATAAAGCAATAATGTTTATAGAGGGCCAACGTTTAAACCAGGCCAACACCATCAATCCGGAATTTAGGATACATAAATATGTAAAGAGTGCTATATAGTTTTCTTGCCCTGTGCTTACAAGAAAAGGAGTGATAAATCCACCGATCGTTGCCAGTACAGCTAACTCAAGCCTATCATAATACAGAGATAAAACAACCGCAAATACAGTAATGATAACCATAATAATAAATCCGGAAGTCTGGCTGATAAGATGATACTGATGAAATGCAAATGCAATGGTGAAATAAAAAACGGTAAGTCCACCACCCATCAATACAGAACTGAAAGAGCGATAACTATTTCTTATCCGATGTGCAATACCGATCAATATTCCGCCGGCAATAAGACCAATGATAACACGACCACCTTCTTTTATCCAATTTTGGTCTATTGCATATTTTACAAAAAATGAAATACCTAATACCAATACGGTAATGCCTATTTTACTTAAAAGATTTTCTCCAATAAATTTTTCAAGATCGGTTTCTGGTTTTGAAGAAGGGGCAAAGGATTTAGGAGATTCTTTTTTTTCAACAGTATTCTTTTCCCGTTTGTTCTCAATAAAAGGTTGCGATCCCTGTTTTTTTAGTTCAGGAGTAAAGATTGGTTTTACCTCTTCTTTCTTTTCTTCTTTTGGAGTTACTATTATCGGAGGTGGTGCAAATGTTTTTTGTACAGGCTTCTCTTCATCTATTGTACTTTTCGTTTCAACCGGTTGCTTTAAGTTTCTGACTTCTTTAGTAAGCGCTGCAATATCTTCACTTAAATATTTAACCCGGTCGTATAATGATTCAGTGAGTTTTTGCTGCTCAGAAGTTCGACTTAAAATGATAACAAGAATATATAAAAGCAATCAGCGGAATGAGGATGAGCAGAACGATCAATCCAGTCATCAGAGGTGGTTTGGTGAATAATAGCTGCTCTAACTAAACTACAAAAATCTCAAATGCAGCTTTATATTTCGATATCTAAATATACCGGACAATGGTCAGAATGTTTGACATCAGGAAAGATTTCCGCATCCTTTAACTTCTTTTTTAGGGGATCCGTAACATTTATATAATCAATCCTCCAGCCTTTATTCTGCAAACGAACACCAGGAAAACGCTGACTCCACCAGCTATATCTATGAGGCTCAGCGTGAAATTCACGGAATGTATCCGTCCAACCGCTTTCCAAAAACTTATCCATCCATTTTCTTTCTTCTGGTAAAAATCCTGATGAGTTTTTATTGCCTTTTGGATCATGAATATCAATTTCTTTGTGAGCAATATTATAATCACCGCAGAGTATCAGCTTTGGATGTTTTTTTGTTAAGTCATTGAGCCAGGTATAAAATTCATCAAGCCAATGATATTTAAAAGTTTGTCTTATATCACCGCTTGTTCCTGATGGAAAATAAGCGTTAATAAGTCTTACATCTTTAAAATCAAGCAGAATAATTCTTCCTTCATCATCACTTACTTTATGCCCATTTCCAAACTCAATTTTATCAGGCATTATTTTGGTAAACACTGCCACACCGCTATATCCTTTTTTCTGTGCACTGAACCAATAGTCATGATAACCAAGATCGTTAAATAACATATGATCTACATTTTCTTTCAACGCTTTTGTTTCCTGTACACATATCACATCAGCAGGATTTGTTTTGAGCCAGTCTAGAAAGCCTTTTTTGATCGCTGCTCTTATTCCATTTACATTGTATGAGATAATTCGCATTGTAAAAATTAAGACGACAAGTTAAATGAATTGAATAAATAAGTGTAGCAGGATTATTCTATTTTTATAACAAAGAAGGAATTTAAAAATGAAACCTGAAGAACACCTTATCCCACCCAAATCTCATGTTTATCTTGACGGTCCGAAAAGCCGGGGTTTTGAATTGTCATTTGCATTCCGGGTTTTCCGGCAATTTATTCGCGGATTTCGAAATCTACATTTTATTGGGCCTTGCATTACTGTGTTTGGTTCATCAAGATTTAAAGAAGGTCACAAATTTTATTCGGCTGCAAGAGAATTCGGAAAAAAAATTTCTGAGTTGGGATTCGTTACGATGACAGGCGGTGGACCCGGAATAATGGAAGCTGCAAACCGCGGTGCTTTTGAAAATGGTGGCATCTCGGTAGGTTGTAATATACAATTACCATTTGAGCAAAAGCCCAATCCCTATATGAATCGATCGATCACATTTGAACATTTTTTTGTTAGAAAAGTTTTGTTGGTAAAGTATTCCTATGCTTTTGTCATTTTACCGGGCGGATTCGGAACGATGGATGAATTTTTTGAAACTCTTACGTTAATTCAAACAAAAACGATCACTCAATTTCCGATGGTATTATTTGGAAAAGAGTATTATAAAGAACTTTGGGATGTGTTGGAACATATGGCGAATAACGGATCAATTGCAAGAGAAGATCTTTCGCTGGTATTGCTTACCGATGATATTAATGAAGCCATGTCACATATCCGTACTTATATCAGCACGAATTATAAAATAAAACCACGCAAACGTTCACCATGGTTATTGGAAAGGCGTTGATACTTATTTTTGATAAAATTTTAAAAGAAATAAAACCAACATGAAAATTAATACTGTCATTTTTGACCTTGGCGGAGTACTTATTGACTGGAATCCCCGCTATGTTTATCGTACTATTTTTAAAACTGAAGAAGAAATAGATTGGTTTTTTGAGAATGTGGCTACGCATGATTGGAATGAGAACCAGGATGCCGGTTACCCGATTGCAAAAGCAACTGAAGAATTAGTTGCTCAACACCCAGAATGGGAAAAGGAAATAAAAGCCTATTATGGAAGATGGGAGGAGATGTTGGGAGGTCCGATTCATGAAACAGTAAAAATATTCAAACAATTAAAACAAATGCCAGGCTTAAGAACATATGCTCTTACAAATTGGAGTGCAGAAACATTTCATATTGCACTTGGTCGTTATGATTTTCTGCATTGGTTTGATGGGAGGCTTGTAAGTGGCGAAGAAAAAACAAGAAAGCCTTTTCATGACTTTTATCAAAAACTGCTTGATAAATTTTCTATCGATCCATCACAAGCAGTTTTTATTGATGATAATTTAAGGAATATAAAGGCAGCCGAAGAATTAGGGATTAATGGGATTCATTTTCATGACCCGGGTCAATTGAAGAAAGAATTAACTAATCTTAAGGTGCTATAGCAGGCAATTAATAATAATTTTATTTTTCAAGATAAAAACAAATGCATGGAAGAAAGTACTTATAACGATTCAACAACAAACTTTAGCGATCATTTAAGTTCACAGATCACTTATACATTGGCTTCAACAAGTCAACGATTTGCGAATTACATGATCGATAATTTGGTTATGCAATTTGGTTTGAGTTATCTAACTGGTACCGCTGTCGGGATTTTGTTGGGCTTATTATTCCCTGGTTATATTATGCGAATATCTCAAAGTAAAGATATGTTCGATCTGTTGCCTGTATCCTACTTGATTGGGGTGGTAAATTATCTTGTATACTATACAATTTGTGAAAAAGGATTTAAGGGATATACATTAGGAAAACTGGTTACCGGCACAAGAGTTATAAGGGAAGATGGTGATGAACTTACAATTAAGGATGCCTTGTTGCGATCGTTATCCCGCCTGGTGCCATTTGAAATTTTCAGCGCATTTGGAGCGTACCCATGGCATGATTCGTGGACAAAGACGAGAGTAATTAGAACCCGTTGATCTATCTGAAAGAGATTAACTCAACTTCGAAGATCAATGTGCTATTTGGTCCAATCTCACGACTGATACTTCTATTACCATAAGCTAAATGGGGTGGAATATATAATTTCCATTTGCTGCCAGTTGGCATTAATTGCAATGCTTCTGTCCATCCTTTAATTACTGCATTCAATGGAAAACTAGCCGGCTGCCCTCTTTTTACTGAACTGTCAAATACTTCACCTTTTATAGTAGTGCCATGATAGTGACAGGTTACAGTATTGTGTGCTAATGGTTTTTCACCATCACCTTGTTTAATAATTTCATATTGTAAACCGCTTGGCAGCGTTACCACTGATTCTCTTATTCCATTTTCTGCAAGAAATACTTCACCTGCTTCCATATTATTTTTTTCTTTTTGTTGTAAAAATGATTTTAATTTATCTGATAGAGACATAAATGTATTTTAAATCATACTATATTATTTATCCAAGAAGGTACTAGTATCCTGCTTTAATATAACTCCAGCCTTCCTGCTGACGGGCTGATAGTTCAAGTATTGCAACAGGAACAACTTTTGCAAATGGTACCAGTTGGCTCTTTTCAACTTTCAACCTACGCATACTGTTTGCACATGCGGCAAAATTTACATTAAGAGATTTTTGTAACTCTTCCATTTCTTTTGACACATTTGTTTTATCACTAACCAGCATTATCAAACCGGGGCCGTAACAAACAACTTCAATAACAGTGTTAGGGGCTTCCTTTAAAACATTTTTTATCTGAGTAACCATGACCCGAAAATCTGAGGTATCAGATTTTACAAAATCGAACACAATTTTTTGCTGATTATTCTGTGCTGAAGCAGAATAACAAAAAAAGATTGTACCAAGCAGCAGTGAAAATTGTTTTCTCATGTTTTGTATTTTGATATTGAAGGTAGAGATATTTAAATTGAAATAATTATTCTAAAACAGGTCTTAACCATCTCGTTGCATCTTCAATACTCATTCCTTTTCTTTTTGCATAATCTTCCAATTGATCCTGCATGATCTTGCCTACACCAAAATAATGACTTTGCGGATGAGCAATATACCATCCGCAAACAGAAGCTGGGGGATTCATGGCAAGGCTTTCGGTTAATTCCACTCCAATATTTTCTTGCGCATTCAACAGGTCAAATAGCTTTATTTTTTCTGTGTGATCAGGACAAGCAGGATAACCAGGAGCGGGGCGGATACCTTTATAATTTTCTTTGATCAATTCTTCATTACTTAAGTTTTCATCATTTGCATAACCCCAATATTCTCTTCTTGTTTTTTCATGCAAGCATTCTGCAAATGCTTCCACTAAGCGATCGCCAAGAATTTGTACCATGATCTTGTTATACTCATCATGTTCATCTGCAAATTTTTTAACCCATTTGCTGGCCCCAAAAACACTTACAGCAAAAGCACCCATGAAATCATTACCGAGCTCGGCAGGACAAATGAAATCACTTAATGAAAAACTTGGTTGACCAACGGCTTTCTTCAATTGCTGACGCAAAGATTCCAGTTTTACTTCACCTTTTTCTGTTTGAAGAGTTATCGTATCTGCATTATTGCTTGTTGCCGGCCAAAATCCAATTGCCCCATTTGCAGTAAACCATTTTTCATCAATGATTTTCTTTAAAAGCATTTGTGCATCATCATAAATTCTTTTTGCTTCGTCACCAAAAATTTTATCAGACAAAACTTCAGGAAAACGTCCGGGCATTTCCCAGGCAATAAAGAAAGGACCCCAATCAATATATTTTGCAATAGTTCCAAGATCAAATTCTTTGAAGACTTTTATTCCCTCAGTCGCAGGTTTTACTGGTTTATAGTTCTTCCAGTCGAAATATTCTTTTGTTATTACTGCTTCAGAATAGGGAATAAGCGATTTTGTTTTGTTCTTGTTTAAAAACTGTTCACGAAGTTTCTCATATTCCTTTTTCGTTTCTGCCAGGAAAGACTGTTTTTGTTCATTACTTAACAAAGAGCTTACCGCAGTAACACTTCGGCTTGCATCTAATACATGTAAGACACCATTATCATATTGTGGAGCAATTTTTACAGCCGTATGCATTCTTGAAGTAGTGGCGCCACCGATCAATAATGGTTGTTTCATTCCGCGACGTTTCATTTCATGTGCCACATGCACCATTTCATCCAAAGATGGAGTGATCAATCCACTTAAACCAACGATATCCGCTTTTTCTTTTTCAGCTGTATCCAAAATTTTATCAGCATGTACCATAACGCCGAGATCAATTATATCATAACCGTTGCAACCGAGTACAACGCCGACAATATTTTTCCCGATGTCATGAACATCGCCTTTTACTGTTGCCAGTAAAACTTTTGGAGCACTGGCGGATTCTTTATTTTCAGTACCGGCTGCTAAGTGAGCTTTCTTTCTTTCTTCTTTTTCCGCTTCGATGTAAGGAGTAAGAATAGCAACTGATTTTTTCATCACTCTTGCACTTTTAACCACTTGAGGTAAAAACATTTTGCCGCTTCCAAAAAGATCGCCTACTACATCCATCCCTGCCATTAGCGGACCTTCGATCACATCAAGCGGTTTTGGATATTTTACTCTTGCTTCTTCCGTATCAATATCAATATAATCAGTTATTCCATTTACCAGTGAATGCTTTAGTCTTTCTTCCACCGATGTATTTCTCCATGCTTCATCCTTGACTTCCACCTTTCCCTTTGCTTTCACTGTTTCGGCAAACGCAATTAACTTTTCAGTTGCCTCGTTGTTGTCATTATTGCGATTGAGAATTACATCCTCACAAAGTTTTTTTAATCCCGGTTCGATCTCATCGTACACCACCAATTGTCCTGCATTTACAATTCCCATATCCATGCCTGCTTTGATCGCATAAAACAGGAAAACAGAATGCATGGCTTCACGTACATGATCATTGCCGCGGAATGAGAAAGAAAGATTACTTACGCCACCACTTATTCTTGTCAATGGCATCAACTCCTTTATTTCTTTAGTGGCTTCAATAAAATCAACTGCATAATTATTATGTTCTTCCAAACCGGTAGCAATTGCGAAAATGTTTGGATCAAAAATTATGTCCTGTGGATCAAAACCAACTTTTTCTGTAAGTATTTTATAGGCTCGATGAGATATTTGAACCTTTTTTTCTTTTGTATCTGCCTGCCCGTTTTCATCAAATGCCATAACGATCACAGAAGCGCCATACATCAGGCAAGTTTCAGCTTGTTGTATGAATTTCTCTTCGCCTTCTTTCATTGAAATGGAATTCACAATGCATTTGCCCTGCACACATTTTAATCCTGCTTCAATGATCTCAAACTTTGAACTGTCGATCATGATGGGAATTTTTGCAATATCCGGTTCACTTTGCAAAAGATTGAGGAAGGTTGTCATGGCAAGTACGCCATCCAATAAAGCATCATCCATATTTACATCAAGCACCTGTGCGCCGCTTTCCACTTGCTGGCGTGCAACACTCAATGCTTCTTCGTATTTATTTTCTCTAACGAGACGTGCAAATTTTTTAGAGCCTGTTACATTGGTTCTTTCGCCAATGTTTACAAAGTTTGTTTCTGGGCGAACAACTAATGGCTCTAAACCTGAAAGACGTAAGTATGGATGAATGATAGTTTTTTCCGGCATCTAAATATCCCTCTTCACCAGCACATTCCGGATAACTGAAAAGTTGTTAATGATGATAATGAGTATTGCTATAATCAAAAGGGTCTTTTCCATTGCAACAAATGATTAAGCTAAGATAATACTCAAATCGCCAATTCTTTAGCAGTCTCCGGCAATTTTCTTGGTGATATTTTTTTTACATGTTGTCTAATGTGTTGAATATGATCGGGTGTAGTGCCACAGCAGCCACCCACTATGTTTACAAATCCTTCTTTTGCCCAATCTTCAAGGAAATGCGCCGTGTCTTCGGGTTGCTCATCGTATTCTCCCATGGCATTTGGTAAACCTGCGTTGGGATAAGCAGATACATAACAAGACGCTAATTGGCTTAATTCTTCAATATGCGGTCGCATTTCCTTCGCCCCTAATGCGCAGTTCAAACCAATACTTAATGGTTTTGCATGCATCACGGATGTATAAAATGCTTCCAATGTTTGACCACTTAATGTTCTTCCTGATGCATCAGTAATTGTTCCGCTGATCATTATTGGAAGAGTACTCTTCTTCGTATCTCTAAAATATTTTTTAATAGCAAAGATGGCAGCTTTAGCATTTAAGGTATCAAAGATCGTTTCTACCAATAAAAGATCAACACCGCCATCAACCAATCCCTTTGTTTGTTCATAATAAGCATCAACAGCATCATCAAAAGTTAAAGCTCTGAACCCAGGATTGTTTACATCAGGGGAAAGAGATAATGTTTTATTCAAAGGTCCGAAAGCGCCAGCCACCCATGCTTGCTTACCTGATTCTTTAACTGCTTCTTTTGCAATTTTAGCCGCGGCTAAATTCATTTCATAAGCTAATGCCTGCATTCCATAATCGGCTAACGATACTTTTTGTGAGTTGAAAGTGTTTGTTTCAATGATGTCAGCGCCGGCTTCGAGATATTGTTTATGTATCTCTTTAACGATATGCGGTTGTGTAATGCTGAGCAGATCATTATTGCCTTTGAGATCAGAGGGCCAGTCTTTAAATCTTTCGCCACGATAATCCTCTTCGGAAAGTTTATAACGCTGTATCATAGTGCCCATGGCGCCATCGATGATGAGAATGCGTTTTTCGAGTTCGTTTTTAATATCCATATTCAAAGCTTTGAGCTGTGCGCTATGACCTTAGCTGCGAGTATGCTCATAAGAATTACTAATGATGAACGGAGGGTCGCAACAAAAGCTTCATAGCAGCAATACAGCTTATTACATAATTAAAAATCTTTGAACCATATAAACGTTGGGAAACAGTAAGTGAAGTTTCTTTGCGTTTATTAGTTCCGTAAAGGCCGAACAATAAACAAATCCGCCTGTTGTGCAAAGATAAAGACTATCAGTATAAAAGGCAAAACTTATGTAAGGCTATTTGCTTACATACTTTTCAACTGGCAAACGATTCTGAAGACTGCGGGCAAGTGTCATTTCGTCGGCATATTCAAGTTCGCCGCCGAATGCTATACCCCTTGCAATTGTAGTGATCTGAATATTCGTATTCTGTAACTTCTTTTGTATATAATAAATGGTAGTATCGCCTTGTATGTTTGGATTCAATGCAAAAATGATCTCTTCCGTTTTTTCTTTTTGTACCCGGTTGATGAGAGATTCAATATTGAGCTGATCTGGGCCCACACCGTCAAGCGGTGAAATGATGCCACCGAGGACATGGTATGTGCCGTTGAATTGCTGGGTGCTTTCGATGGCAATTACATCACGGATATTTTCAACTACACAAATAGTTTCCTGCTTACGCATACTGTTGGCGCAGATCGAACAGATGTCTCCATCAGCTACATTGTAACAGCGCTGGCAAAATTTTATTTCATTGCGCATTTTAGCGATCACTTCGCTGAACTGCTGTACATTATTTTCTTCCTGCTTTAATAAATGAAGCACCAAACGTAAGGCGGTTTTTTTACCAATACCGGGAAGCCTGGCAAATTCGTTGACAGCATTTTCAAGAAGTTGAGAGGAAAATTGCATGTGACAAAGATAGTGAGTGGTGGGTTGTCAGCGGTGAGTCATAAATGAAAAATTTACTGCTTTGTTTATCACAATTCACCACTAATCACTCACAGTTTTATTTCAAACTCATTATCCCAATTAGAACGGACGGTTATTTTTTTATTGAGAGGCTTAACCAGTTCGGGTTGTTTTCTTCCACCGAAAAATTTACCCGGATCCCAATGTCCATTTTTATTTTCATCGTAAAGAATGCTGAGGTCATATTCACCGGGGTTAAATAAAGGTTGATAGAGTTCAGCAGCGCTTAACGGCAATGTTTTTACTACAGTTCCATTTTGGGAAACCTGCAATACAGGATTCTTTGAAAGATCAATATTGGTAAAACTGAGCTTTAGAGAACCATAATCGGCTTGTTTTCTTGTTGTGAAATTTAGAGTATCAGTCTTAAGAAGTTTTCGACCGGCAGTATCTTCTGCAAAATCTTTATCAAGAATTAAATTGTAACGAGTACTTTCCTTCCACGTAGTTTTTAAAGTGAGTCTTTTTTTCAGGCTATCAATTTCCCAGTTTGAGGATACAGGGTTAAAAGTTGAATCTGTACTTACTTGCAGTTTTGTTGTATCAAGATTACGTAACGGACGTTCAAAGCTTAAATAAAAATCTCCAAGAAGATCCTGCATATTTCCACTACTTGAAAACCTTAATCTTCTTTCATCAGGTTTTGCACCTGGCTGATTTCTCCCCGTAAAATTTATAGTTGCTGGTAGTGGCTGCCCTTTCTTTTCTACAAATGCATATATGGTAACGGGTATAGCATTAGGTTTTATTTCTACTGCACTATCTCTGAATCCAAAAAGTGATTGTTCAGAGTATAGTTTCCTCTCATCCATTACATATATATAATAGGTGCCCGATGGCAAATATAAAAACCGGAAATTACCCTTACTATCAAGCCTGGCAATATAACGTGGCCGGTCTTTTATAACTGCAGAATCCACTCCGCTTTTGAAGAGCATTACATATAATGTACTATCAAAGCCGCCGGTTTCAGCAAGTAAAACTTTACCCGAAAGTTGAAGCGTATCTAATATATTGCCAGTAGTGAAGATGTAAGAAAAATTATGTAACACGTTTCCCTCATTAACATCTTTTATCGCATCGCCAAAATTGTAATAATAAGTTGTGTTGGGTTCAAGTGTGTCTTTGATCTTGACAGTAAGTGTCCTTAATTTTGTTTCCACATTAGGAGGGATAGAAGGCGTAGGCGAAACAAGAAGATTTTTAAAAATGTCCTGTGGTTGTTCGATAAACTCATCAAAAGTAAAAGTGATAGTTCGGGTATTAAAACCTTTGCTTGAATCAGGGGGTGACGCTTTTATTAGCAGGGGAGGAAGTGAATCCCTGTCGCCGCCGGTCGGTGGTATCATATTTGCGCAGCCAGTCAGAACCACGATTTTCAGGATTGAAATAATTATGAGGAAACAAAGGAGAATTCTTTTCATTCAATAAATTTCTTCGGCTGCAAACTTAACCTGTTTATGTTTAAAGGCTCTCCAGGGTTTCATAATAATCCCTGAAAATCGTGTTAATCCTGGTTCTCCTCTTCTTCTATTTGATGTAATGCTACTGCAAGGTTATTTGTTTTAACAAAATTGCACCAATGGCAATCTGGTTTGCCACAACCAATATAAAATTCCCGATCCTGGATCTTTTGCCATACCATCATTATTTGTTGGGTCACGGTTTCGATATCAGCTGGGTTAATGACTAATTTTTCTTTCCTGTAATTTTTCTTTTTATCAGGTTCGATAAAATCAAATTCAGTGCTGACAACTCTCCAGCTTTTTTGTTCATAATTATCAACGAGAATTTTATAAAAAACGCCTTGCCTCCAGTAATCTCCGCCATTTGGTTCTTTATCTGATGGGCCTTTTAGTTTTGGAATTGCTTTATCAGGATCGCCGGTTTTATAATCAACCACATTTACTGACTTGCCATCGAATTCAAGTTTATCCAGTTTCCCTTTTATGGGAATTCCTTTTACAACAACATTTCGGATGTTTCTTTCAATAGCAACTATTTTATTAAAACCGCTAATACGTTTATCAAAATAATTACTCAATACTTCCTGTCCATATTCAAGCCGGCGGTTAAATTGTTCTTGGGTAAAGCTTTCGCGATGACGATGCAGGTACCATTCAAAATCTGTAATAAAAGTTTCTTTTGAATGAAATTGTTCTTTACCTCCATCCTGCATTTTTCTGAATAATTGCTCCAATGCATAGTGAACCGCAGAGCCAAATTCAGTTGCTTCATTTTTTGGCGAAGGAATGCGGATCAGGTTCTTAAAATAAAATTC
>Ga0207641_10000193_pt1 | contig 83308 bp, 83 predicted proteins | sample KBSSwiS62_FD_184306 | JGI IMG/M metagenome (GOLD analysis project Ga0207641, IMG submission 184306) | Switchgrass rhizosphere microbial communities from Kellogg Biological Station, Michigan, USA - KBS Switchgrass S6-2 (SPAdes) (version 2) | ecosystem: Host-associated > Plants > Roots >...
CTCGCCATTGCGCTGCGTCACCGCCCGCACGCCGCGTGCATCGTCCCCGAGAAGCGCGAGGAGCGAACGACCGAAGGCGGCCTCGATGCCGCCGCGCAGTTCGACCACCTTCTACCGTTCGTCGCGCGGCTTGGCGAAGCGAACGTGCGGGTCAGCCTGTTCATCGAACCGGACGCCCGCCAGATCGACGCCGCGATCCGGCTCGGCGCGCCGGTCGTCGAATTCCACACCGGACGTTATGCCCATCTCGACGAGAACGAACGCAGCCGCGAGCTGGCGCGAATCGCCGACGCCGCGGCACTCGCGGTCAAGAACGGGATCGAGCCCCACGCCGGCCACGGACTGACCTTCGCCAATGTCGCCCCGGTCGCCGCGATTCCTCAGCTCGCCGAGCTCAACATCGGTCACTTCCTGATCGGCGAGGCGATCTTCACCGGGCTGGAGGAAAGCGTCGGAACGATGCGCGCGCTGATGGACGAGGCGCGAGGATGATCATCGGTATTGGATCCGACCTGTGCAACATCGAGCGCATCCAGAAGTCGCTCGACCGGTTCGGCGAGCGCTTCATTACCCGCGTCTTTACCGATACCGAGCGCGCCAAGGCGGAAGGACGCCCATTCAGCCGCGCCGGGACCTACGCCAAGCGCTTCGCCGCGAAGGAGGCCTTTTCCAAGGCTGTCGGCACCGGCTTCAGGCGCGGCGTGTTCATGAAGGATATAGGTGTGGTGAATAAAGCGTCCGGCGCGCCGACCCTGGCGCTGACCGGTGGCGCCAGAAGGAGGCTTGACGAGATGACTCCCGATGGCCACCTCGCCGAGGTGCATTTGACGATGACCGATGACCACCCGTTCGCGCAGGCGTTCGTGATCATCACCGCCGTCCCCATTGCAAGGAACAGCAGGTGAGCATGAGCGAAACGGTCACGCCCGAGAGCAAGGAAGAGGCCAAGGCCGGCACCGACTGGTGGGCCGAGGCGAAGGGCATATTCTGGCTGATTCTGGCGGTGCTTGGGTTCCACAGCTTCATCGCCAAGCCCTTTTACATTCCATCCGAATCGATGATGCCCAACCTGCTCAAGGGCGACCGGCTGGTGGTGAGCAAATTTCCCTATGGCTGGTCGTGGGTGTCGCCGTCCTTCCACGTGCTGCCGCCGATCAAGGGCCGGCTGCTCGGCGGACTTCCCAAGCGCGGCGATGTCGTGATCGTGACGCCGCCCGGGCAGACCAGCGATTATATCAAGCGCGTGATCGGGCTGCCCGGCGATACGATCGAAATGCGCGACGGCCAGCTGATCCTCAACGGCAAGGCGGTGCCGCGCCAGCCGCGCCCGGCGACCTTGATCCCGGTCGACGCCAATGTGCCCTGCCTGACGTTCGGCTTTGGCGATTATCGCACGACCGGCCCCGACGGGCGCGAGTTCTGCCGGCTGCCGGTGTTCCGCGAGACGCTTCCCAACGGCCGCTCCTACGACACGATCGACCTGGGACCGACCGCGAACGACAATTATCCGCGCTACGTCGTTCCGGCCAATCACGTCTTCCTGATGGGCGACAATCGCGACGAATCGGCGGACAGCCGTGTTTCAGCCGCCGAGCAGGGGCTGGGCGGCGCGGTCCCCTATGAGAATATCGGCGGCCGCGCCGAATTCATCACCTTCTCGCTCGATGGTTCGTCGAAATATCTGAACCCGATCAGCTGGTTCACGGCACTGCGCGGCGGACGCGCGGGAACTTCCCTGCATCCGCAGCAAACCAGGCGCCAATAGCCGGAAGCCGATATACCAAACCCGGCGTCATTCCCGCGAAGGCGGGAATCCAGCTTCTTCTAGTCTAGCAGCCTTTCCAGACGGGAGGACGCTTCTCCAGAAAGGCCCTTGCGCCCTCCTGTGCATCCTGCGTGCCAAGCAAGGCGTTCGCGCAATTGTCTTCGATCCGGAACGCTTCGGCCAACGTGCCCGCGGCAAGGCCCATCGCGGCGCTTTTCTTCGTAGCCTGCACCGCCAGGGGTGCGTTCATGCAGATTTGTCGAGCCCATTGAAAAGCTGTGTCCACCAGCTGCTCGCCGGGGACGACTTCGTTGATCAACCCCAGCCGAAGTGCGCGTTCAGCATCGATTGGCCGGGCCAACAGGAGCATCTCCATGCTCGCGGCCCATCCCATCTGGCGAGGCATCCTTGCCGTGGTGCCGCCCGCGGCCATTATTCCTCGCGCAGGTTCGCTCACGCCGAACGTGGCCGTATCACTGGCAATCCGGATATCGGTGCCCATCAGCAGCTCCATGCCGCCGGCTCTGCAAGAGCCGTTCACGGCGGCGATAATCGGCTTGTGGATTTCGAGTCCTTTCAGCGTGAAATATCCCTCACCGTGGTTGTTCAGCCGGTCCCGAGTGTCCGAGTGCCCGAGAGCTGCCTCTTCGCGGACGATATCGGCTATCATTGCCATGTCACCTCCGGCGCAAAATGCGTTTTTTACGCCGGTGATGATCGCGACCCACGCATCGTTGTCATCGCGGAATCGCTTCCAGTGATCGAACAGTGCCGTCGCGTGCTCCAGATCGAGGGCATTTCGCTTCTCGTATCGGTCCAGGGTTATCACGACGATATGCCCGTCCTTCGTGTAATGCACCGGCATGGAAAGCACCTTTCAGACGTGATCCGCATCCTGCTTTTGCTGGAGCCAAGGCTTGCGGCAGAGGGGGAAGAAAGCCTCGGCCCCGGTTCAAATGTCGGCTTACTAGGTTACAGTGACGATTTACCCCACCATATTCACCGGAGATCCCAAGATGATTGGCAGGAGTGGCATAGGTCTCTGATCTGAATTAGGAATTGGGTGTCTAAGCCGAACCTCCGCAGGGCAGAAAATGCCAGAGGCCACACCCGCCATGAATGACGTTATCGCAAGCCCGTTTGGATTCCCAGCAGTTCGTAGGAAGAAAGTCACAGCTGCCTTTGACGGTGGCCGGTTGACCTCGGACGGCGGCGTTTTGCTGCTGGCGCAGGCCGTGCGCGAGTTGCGGATTTGCGCGCGGCTGTATTGCCGATCTGCGCGATCCCTCTCGCGTGATCCATTCGCCGGACGACATCTTGCGTGGGCGGTCCTGACGATCTGCTGCGACTACGAAGATGCCGACGACCTTGATGCTCTGCGCGATGATCCAGGCTTCCGCCCGGCGTTGGGCGAGCTGCCGGGCTCCGGCGCTGGCCTTGCCAGTCAGCCGATGGTGAGCCGATGGGAGAACGCGCCGACGACGCGCGAACAGGTGCGCATGGCGACCGCAATGGTCAGCATTTGCTCTACCAGCTATCCGGCCGCCTTCCGGCCCCGTTGCGCCGGTAAACGGCAAGACCGCTTGAAGCTCAGCGGGCGTTGGTCAATAATAGCCAGGAAAACACCAAAAATGGGTGAGGCAAATGGTCGAGGAAGCCAAGTTCCAGATCCTGAGAGCGGCTGACGGCTACCGTTATGCCGAAGAAGGTGTCCTCACCGACGATCCCACCCCGGTCCAGGCGGCAGGCCTCGGCCGGATGCTCGAAGCCGGCGTGCTCGAAGGCGCCCAATTCACCATGCTGTGTAACCTGCCAGGGTTCAATCTGACCCATGTCTGGGCCAAGAAGGACTATCCCCTGGTTCTCCACTCCCACGATGTCGATTGTCTCTACCACATCGTCGCCGGCTCCGCCCGACTGGGGACCGAGGCGCTCGGTGCGGGAGACAGTTTCTTCGTCCCCGCAAAGACCCCCTATACCTACACCGCCGGCCCGGAAGGGGTGGAACTTCTCGAAATCCGCCAGACCTGCGCCACCGAATTCAGGAGCTTCGCCAAGGGCCAGGCCTTCTACGACAAGGCCGTCGCCACGATCACGGCCAACCGCGAGGCCTGGCGCACGGCGGCGAAGCCGCCCCGCAGTGGTTGATCCGGCGAAAGCTCAGGCGAAGCTCGCTCCCAGCACCGCTCGCGGCTGCTCCAGTTCCAGCAAGGATACCGGATAGGCACACCGGTCCGCCGCATATCAAGCGCCCGGATGGTGTTTCCCCGAAAATCCCAGCCACCGGGCGCCCCCCTGGCTCTCGGCCGTCATCGCCCGGTTCCAGCTCGCGTTTGGATGCGCTTTTACCAAGGGGCGCGCCGGCATGTCGTGCGCGGTGAAAACCACGATCAAGCACAGTGCCACGCGGCAGGTCTGGAGCGACTTGTGAGCTGATGGAATCGGAATGGATTCCCAAAGCAGTCGATTTCTGATTCAACATGCTGGCTGGAGTGGAGGCCAGCATTTAGCGGGGGTGACGCTTGTATTGGCTTCAGCAGACCACCGACTATTCTATTGCGGCGGCGGCGCGCCCTGTTGCATGCCCTGCATCATGCTGCGCAGCTGCGCCTCGGGGATGAATTCGTGCAGCGTGACTTCGAAATCGAGCGTCGCATTGGGCGGTATCGCGCCATTGCCTGCGCCCTCGGCACCATAACCGAGCTCGGGCGGGATGATCAGCCGGTAGGTGCTGCCCTTGCTCATCAGCTGCAGCCCTTCGGAAAAGCCCGGGATCGAGCCGGACACCGGCATCGGCACAGGCTGCTTGCCCTTGGTCGAATCGAACACCGTGCCGTCGGCAAGCCGCCCCGTATAGTCGATCAGCGCGACGTCGCTGGTCGTCGGATGCGCGCCCTTGCCTTCCTTGATCACCTTGTAACGCAGGCCGGAAGCGGTGGCCTTATATTGAAATGCGGAAGTGCCGCACCACGCAACGCCCGCGCCGATCAGGACCAGCAGGGCGAGTCCAAGCCACAATTTCAGGACGGAACCCTTCCTGATCGGGCGAATGGGAACGGCAGTGACCGACATTGGGAATTCCCGGAAAAACGTGCGGGCTAGCGGCCGCCGTCGCGTTCGATGCGCTTGCGCTCGAGCTTGCGGGAACGGCGGACCGCAGCGGCACGCTCTCGGGCGCGCTTCTCGGACGGCTTCTCGTAATGGCGGCGCAACTTCATCTCGCGATAGACGCCTTCGCGCTGCAGCTTCTTCTTGAGCGCCCGCAGCGCTTGGTCGACGTTATTGTCGCGAACGATGATTTGCATGACCCGTCGTCGTCTCCATTCAAAGCGTCCGGGATTATCCAATCGCCGGCGAAAAATCTGTTAAAGTGGGTGTTCCGCGAGACATGTCCCGCACGCTGTTGCGGCGCCGATACCAGCGGATCACGCGTTTTTCAAGGCATGCGCGTTACCGGGTTGGCCGCAACAATCAGCCGATCTGGTTAACTTTATGATTACGCTTGGGGCTTATCCCGGCGGGAATGACGCCCGATTGGCCCAAACTCAAGATGCTCGCTGCGATTGCGCTGCCGCTGGTTCTCGCCTCCTGCGTGCCGGCGCGCGCCAACACCGAGGATTCGCAGCTGGCCGAACAGCTTCGCGCGCAGGCCGGACAGCACGCGCAAAGCAGCGTGACGCCGGGCGATGCCGAGACGCGCGAGCGCTTCCTCAGGAAAGTCGCCAATCTTCTCTCGCCGGTTTCGGCCGAGCCGGCGCAGCCCTTCGATGTCGAAGGTCAGAACAAATCGGACCAGGCGCGGTCGCTCGACTGCCTGACCGCAGCCATTTATTATGAAGCCCGGTCCGAGCCCGAAGACGGCCAGCGCGCCGTCGCCCAGGTCGTGCTCAACCGCGTGCGCCATCCGGCCTTCCCCTCGACCGTTTGTGGCGTGGTGTTCCAAGGCCATGAGCGCAAGACCGGCTGCCAGTTCAGCTTCACCTGCGACGGATCGATGCTTCGCCCGCGCCAGGCCTCGGCCTGGGAGCGCAGCCGCGTGATCGCCGCCGAGGCGCTGTCGGGCTCGGTCTATGCGCCGGTCGGCAATGCCACCCATTATCACACCACGGCGATCCTCCCGTACTGGGCCGCCTATCTGCGCAAATCGGCGATCGTCGGTTCGCACATCTTCTACCGCTGGAGCGGATCGGCCGGTGAAGCATCCGCCTTCCGCCAGCGCTATGGCGGGCTCGAGCCCGCGCCGAGCTTCGTGCGCGAGGCCGTCGCCGCAGGGGTGAACGTGCAGTCGGGCGTCACGATCCACAGCGGCACGCCGGCGACCGGCGCGATCGAACAGGTTTCGCTCGACGACGGCGTCGTCACCATCCATCGCGGCGGCAAGGGCACGCCCCGTATAGCCGACACCGCAGCGGTCGAAGACGCCGAGCCCGCCGAGGTGCAGGAAACGGCCGACGACAGCGGCAGCCACGGCGTGACCGTCCATCGCGGCGCGCTGCCGACCAACGGCTGAGGCCCGGATCCACTCCAGTTTGCATTGCGCCGTCCTGGTCTTAAGACCGCAGGTGCATGACCAAGTTCACCGTCAATGGGCAGCCGGTCCATTACCGCCTCGATCCGCAGACCCCCTTGCTGTGGGCGCTTCGCGATGCGTCGAACCTGACCGGAACCAAATATGGCTGCGGCACCGGCCATTGCGGCGCCTGCACGGTCCATGTCGACGGCAAGGCGGTGCGCAGCTGCCGGGTCCCGATCGCCCGGCTCGAAGGCAGCTTCGTGACGACGATCGAGGCCTTGTCGCGCGACCGGTCGCATCCCGTGCAGGAGGCCTGGATCGCCGAATCGGTGCCGCAATGCGGCTATTGCCAGTCGGGGATGATCATGGCCGCCGCGGCCCTGCTCCACGCCAATGCGAACCCGACCGATGCGGAGATCGACAGGGCGATCACCAACATCTGCCGTTGCGGCACCTATCCGCGAATCCGCGACGCGGTCCGCCGCGCCGCGCGCGTCAAAGCCGGCCTGGAACGGATTGCGGTGCCGGTGCCGGGCGCCGATCCAGCGGCCGCTGCCGAAGTGGTTCCCTCGCTGCGCCCGATCCCAGATGATCCCCCGGAAAGTCAGCCGAATGAATAGGATAGGCTTGCGTCTGAACGAAATGAAAGCTTTCGCCATGGTTTACAACGAGTTCAGCCACCGCTCATGCGGACTCCGGCAAATAGGCTCGGTAGGCAGCGATCATCGCCAGCCACTGTGTTGAGGAGTGTTGCGATGCGAAAGGCATTGATTGGACTATTGGTTGCGGCGACGGCCGTGACACCGGTGGCGTTATCCGCGGCACCGAATGATCGGTGGGGCGGCCATTCCGACCGCCAGGAAGGCCGTGCCGCGAGCCAGTCGCAGCGTGGCGAAAGCCGCAGCGAACGGCAGGCACCGGCGCAGCCGCGTCAGAACTTCCAGCGCGCCGAACGCCAGGCACCGGTCCAGGCGCAGCAGAACTACCAGCGCGTGAATCGGGAGGGCCGCAACTTCGGCCGCGACGATTCGCGTCGGTCGGGCATTGCACGGCAGACCTTCGTCGATCGCCGTGACGACCGGTCGCGCAGCTATCAAGCGCAGAACCGCGATCGCGGCAGCAACTGGCAGAACAGCCGCAACGACCGCAACGACAGCCGCTGGAACGGCAGCCAGAACCGCAACTGGGACCGCGGCGACCGCAACCGCCACGGCAACGACCGGCGCTGGAACCGGGGCGACCGCGACCATAATTGGAACCACAACTGGCGCAACGACCACCGCTACGACTGGCAGCGCTACCGTTATTCCAACCGGTCGCGCTTCCACATGCCGCGTTATTATTCGCCCTATCGCGGCTATGGCTACAACCGCTTCTCGATCGGCTATTTCCTTGAGCCATTGTTCTATTCGTCGAACTACTGGATCTCCGATCCCTGGCAGTACCGGTTGCCGCCGGCCTATCCGGGAACCCGCTGGGTCCGCTACTATGACGATGTCCTGCTGGTCGACACGTACACCGGCGAAGTCGTCGACGTGATCTACGACTTCTTCTGGTAAGACCGGAAGCACGACCATCTCGAGCCCGGAGCGAAAAGCTCCGGGCTTTTTTTATGCTCCGCCGCTGTCTAGGCAGGCGCGATGGCAAGCCAGCTGGACAGGGTCGGTATCAGGACATTGGTCAACGACCGGCTTGGAGCGCGGCCGGACGCGTTCAAGATCCCGGCCCAGCATCTCGACATCTTCGCCGTCCGCGATTTCCTGACTGCGAAGGAATGCAAATATCTGATCGCGCGGATCGACCGGCGGCGCATACCCTCGACCGTTCTCGGCGGCCATCCGGACGAGCAGTTCCGCACCAGCGAGACCTGCAATCTCGACCCCGACGACAAATTGGTCCGGACGATCGAAAAGAAGCTCGCCGAACTGATGGGCATTCCGACCGAACAGGGCGAGACGATCCAGGGCCAGCGCTACGCGGTCGGCCAGCAATTCAAGCAGCATCATGACTTCTTCTTCGCCGACCAGCCCTATTGGCAGACCGAGAAGGACATGGGCGGCCAGCGCACCTGGACCGCGATGATCTTCCTCAACCAGCCCGAGGCGGGCGGCGAGACCTATTTCGAAAAAGCCGGCATCAAGGTCGCGCCGCGCACCGGCACTTTGCTGACCTGGTACAATCTCGACCAGCGCGGCGAACCCAATCTGAATTCGCTGCACGAGGGCCGCCCGGTCCTGGCCGGCGTCAAATATATCATCACCAAATGGTACCGCGAGCGCCGCTGGGGCCCGAACTGATGGAAAGACAAAAGCCGCGGACAGACGCGGGCGGGGACAGATTTGGCGCGCTGGTCCTGGGCCTCGCGCTGGGACTCATCGCCCTCCACCGCATCTACATCCTGTTCGCGACCGACTTCCCGATCAACGACGGTGGCCTGTTCGTCGCGTTCGTCCGGGGGATCGCGGACACCTTCCCGGCATTGCCGCACACGGCGCAATACAACGCATTGGAAATTCCGTTCGCTTATCCGCCGTTGTCCTTCTGGCTGGCGGCCGCCGCAACCAAGTTCGGCATCGACGCGATCGCGATCGTCCATGTCGCGCCGATCCTCATGAACATCCTGTTCGCGTCATTGTTCGCTTTGCTGCTGACGCGCGGCCATTCGCGCCTGTTTGCCGGCGTCGCTTTGCTGTTCTTCGCGAGCAACCTGCGTTCGCTCGAGTGGCTGGTGATGGGTGGCGGGCTCAGCCGGGGGCTTGGATCCTTATTCCTGCTCGCCTCGCTGCTGGCCGTGCGCGTCCCCGACGGGCGTCCGGCCGTGCCGCTTCAGCGCATGGCGCTGGCCGGAGCGGCGATCGGCGCCACCGTGCTTTCGCATTTCGAATGGGGCATCGACGCAGCCGCGGCCGTCGTCCTGGCCCGGGTGCTCGGCAGCAGGTCGCTACGGGAATTCGTTGCCGGAACGGCGGTTGCCGCTGGGGTGGCGATGCTGGTCGTCGCGCCCTGGTTTCTGTTCGTGTGGGCGGCGCATGGCCAAGGCCCGTTCCTCGCGGCCGGCGGTTCGTCGGACTGGGGCGAGGGACTTGGACATTTGCGGACGCTCGCCGTCGCCTCTCTTCACAATCCGTTTCTGGCGATCGGCGGGCTCGTCGTGCTGTGGCGCCGCGCCTTCTTCTGGCCCGGGTTCATCCTGATCTGCATATTGCTGACGCCGCGGCACAGCCCCTCCCCGCTCGCACTGCCCGCAGCTGTACTTTCGGCCTACGGCCTGATCGCATTCGGCCAATGGCTGGCCCGCCACCTCCGCCCGGCCCTCGCCTCGGGACTGACCGCGGCCGCCGCAGCCCTCGTGCTGCTGTTCCCGCTCGACGCCTGGTATCTGGCCAAGGTCCACCCGTTCCGCCCCCTCCCCGCCGCCGAGCGCCAGGCGATGGCCTGGGTCAGCGACGAACATCCGGGCGAGGCCTTCTTCGTGCTGACCGACCAGCCATGGTGGTACGACGCCAGCGCCGAATGGTTTCCGATTCTCGCCAATGCGCGAAGCATCAACACCGTGCAGGGCTGGGAATGGATGCCCGACGGCGCATTCTGGAATCGTTACCGGCTCGACCTGTTCGTCAAACGGAGCCGGACCTGCGATGCACTGCTCGGCCGCATGGCCGGATTCGGGCAGCCGCGCTTCATCTGGGCGTCGGTGAACCGGCGCTGCTTCGACCCGCGCTTCCCGAAAGTTTTCAAAAACAACGCCGTGACGATTTACGCAGTTCCGCCAGGATCGGCGATTGGTTGATCCTCTCCGCCCGCGGGGACCGGGATCAGCCGCAGGCTGGTGGAGGGGGCCGACGTTGCCCACGAAGCTTTCGACCCATTGGCATAATCTGCCATAAGTGCTAAATAGGCACGTACGAAGGAGATAGCGACCATGCCTACGCGCAACGTGGTTTTGACCGACCATCAGGCCGAACTGATCGACACTCTCGTGCGATCTGGGCGCTATCAGAATGCAAGCGAAGTGCTGCGCGAGGGATTGCGCTTGGTCGAGCGCAGCACCGCCGAAGATGCTGCTCGTCTTGAGGCGTTGAGGCAAGCCGCCCAAACTGGGTGGAGCGATCTGGAGACGGGGCGCTTTACCGACGTCGCAGAAAATGAACTCGGCGAATTCATCGGGAAGCTGGGCCGCGACGCGGCGGATCGTGCGCGCACCGTGTGAATCGTGTAAATCGGTGACAGTGCATTTAATAGCCACCACCCGGCAGGCGCAACAATTGGAAGCTGGTGTGCCGTCACGGGCTCAGCCGTTCTTCGCCTGATTGTCGAGATCCGCGACAAGCGCCTCCAGCTGCCGGAGTTGCTGGTCCCACCCGCTCGTGCTGCCCGATTCTATCGCCGCGTCCAGCGCTTCCTTGGACGGGTAAAGCTCGTGCACGGTGACCAGGGTCTCGGCGCCGCGTTCCTCGAACGTCACCGTCGTGACCGGCCCTTCGTCATCGCCTTCCTCGTTGGTCCAGGCGATTCGCGCGTTGGGTACGACCTCGATATATTTGCCGAAGAAGGCCATCGGCCGGTCCGAGGAAACGTGCGCCATCTCCAGCCGGTACGATCCGCCGGTGCGGACATCGGCGTCGTAGGAGAGGATGGAGAGCCCGCACCCTTCCGGCACCCACCATCGCCGGAACAATTCGGGCCGGGCCCATGCCTCATACACCAGCCGCGCGGGGCCCCTGACGGTTCGCGTGACGACCAGCTCGCGGTCGGATGTCCGCGCGACGGCGGTTTCTGAATCACTCAGGCGCATTGGCTTCTTCCTTCAACTTCAGTTCCGCGACAAGATTTTCCAGGGCGTCGAAGCGCGCCGCCCACAACCGGCGGTGCTCCTCGATCCAGGCGGCCTCACTCTCGAGGCCGCGGCGGCCCAGCCTGCACGTCCGAACCCGCCCGACCTTCTCGGTGATGACGAGCTCCGCCCGCTCCAGCACGCTGACATGCTTCTTCATCCCCGTCAGGGTCATGCCGAAGCTCGCGGCCAGCACCGAGATCGACGCATCCGCCCGCGCCAGCCGCGCAAGAACCCCGCGCCGCGTGGCGTCCGAAAGGGCGGCGAACGAAGCGTCGAGACTGTCGATCTGATACTGAACCATATGGTTCAGTGATTAGGGACGGTTTCGCGGTCTGGCAAGGCCCACCTTCATTCTACTTCGCCCGGAAATAGTGAAATTCCCTCGCAGGATTGATCGTCCACGTGTAGCCAGGTCCGGGCTTTCGCCGCCGCATCTGGCTGAGGACGAACAATCATGAAATCCGCATGGCGGGCAGGACCAATGCTCGCACTTCTGATCGTGGCCATGCCCGCCTGGGGTGCCACTGATCCCCGGCTCGAAAATCTGGCGCTGTGCCGGGAATCATGGGTGGACTGGAAGCGCACCGACCCCTCCAGATTGACAAGCTTCGGCGCCTTTCTTCGTTCGGATTTTGCGCACAATGACAATGACGCGTTTTTCACGCCGAAGTCAGCCATGACCATCTATGGGCTGAAGGTCACCCAGCTGTTCCCCGGCAGCGTCGGCATGGGCGTCGGTTTTTCGGTGCAGGTCGATGCGTCGTTCGAGGTAGCCAGGCAGGCGCTTGAACGCGAACTCGGCAAGCCGCTTCGCGACTGCGAGGCCGGGGACGGCATGCGGATGTGTGAGCTTTCGATCGCGGAGCAGCGGACGCTCATGCTGATGTCCAACGACCCGCCGAACGACAGGATGACCTTGCTCGGTTGCTACTATTTCTACGAGAAATGAGCGGCGGCGCCCTGAATACCAACCCTTGAGAATTGTTGCGCTATCCGGCTAGCACAGCTTGGACGAAGGACACGATCAGCAAAACGCTCGGTGAGCGAATGTCTGGCTTCCACCCGTTGAATTACGGTGGATTACGCTCACACTTTACTAAGTGCGCATTATACGTGCGGCCGTCGTGTAACATTTCGGTACGCCGGGGTGATTGGTGTATTTAGTAAAGTGTTACCGTATCCGCCGTCTTCGGCATTGCGGGGATTTGGGAACACTGCCACAATTGCCCGCAATACTGCAAATGGGGGATGGTCAGGGTGACGTTCAGCAAGCGCAAATGGATTTTGACCGCGGTCTTGGGAATGGCAGTGTCTGGAAGTGCCCTCGCGCGTGAGACTGAGGCCTTCGACACGGCGCTCCACAATCGCGACTTTGCAGGGGCGGCGCGGGAAATCGAAAGACTGGCCGGACCTGAAGGGGCGGCGCGGCGCGGCGGTCCCTTGCTCGACGCCTATTATGGCCGGTACTTTGCCGCGCTGGCGCAGGTCGATGGGGAGCCCTATCTGCTGCGAGCGATGGCAAATGCCCGCAATTCCACGGATCGGGACGCGCTTGCCTTGGAGCTCGCTCAGCTGCATGAAGTGGGCGGTCTCGCAGCCAAAGCCGAGGCAGATTACCGCCAACTTGCCACATCCGCGACCGGGCCAGGCGTGCGCAGCGCAGCTATCTTGGCCCTGACCCGCCGAACGTTGGGCGATACCCCGGATGAAGCGGTCGGCCTTCTAATGCCACTTATCAGCGCCTCCAATCCATCGTCTGTGCGTTGGGAGGCGCAGCTCTTGTTGTCCCGTGCCTATGCAATTCAGGGCAAAGCGCCTGAATCGCGTGCCGCGCTTCTTGAAGCCTGGAAGGCAGCGCCCACGACCGACAGGCCGGCATATGCAATAGCGGTGACGGCGATGGACATGTCGCTCGATCGGGTCACGGGGAATGACCGGGACATCGAAATTGGACTTGTCTCGGTCGGTCAAAGCGACAGCTGGTTTAACGGTGCTGCGCAATTGCCAGTGTGCAATGACATCATCCGGCCAGAAGACAGTGTGACAATATCGGTGTCGGGCGATCACCTGCAGCGCCCCCTTTACTCCCTTATTCGAGCGTCGCGGCCTGAGATTTCCAGGCAATTTATGGAGCCGCTGGCGGCTGCCTATCAAGGTGTGGAAGGGTCGGCGTTCATCGTTAAGCTCCGCTGCCGAAGCGCGCCGGCTGCAACCGTGAGGTACGCAGGGACCGCTGTTCCGACGCTCGCCGGCTGGTTGGGTCGGCGGGCCTATTATCCCCCATTGCTGAAAATAGATTCTGCCGACGGCGATGCGCTGACCCAACTCACCAACAGTGTTCAACTGCTCCAATCGAGGATGGCACCGGATGCGCCGGAACTCACGCCACTGATGTTGACCCAGGCATGGATGCAGGCTCGACAGAGCAATAGCGGCAACCCTGCGAAATTCGCTGAAGCCCGGGCGTTGGCCGAACGTGCCATTGCAAGCCTGAGCAAAGCCGGTGCGCCGCCCGAGATTATCCTGCAGTTGAAGGCGCAAACAGCTTTTGTGTTCGAACCTTCCCAGAATGCCGCGGACGTGACCGGGCCGCTGGCCGCACAATTCCTAGAAGCCATACTTTCACGCGCCGATGCGACTCCCATACAGGCGCTCGGAGCAATCATTTGGATGAACAGTTGCCTGCAGCTTCGCCCCGCGCAGCGCTTGGCGATGATAGATCGGGTAATAGCTTTCCTGGACAGCCGGCACGTATCGATGACTGATCCATTGCGACAGCAAATCGAACTTGGCCGGGCAAGCGTTATGCGCGACATTGGAACGCTGACCGGGCTGAGCCAGCGCTTAACAGCCAGCGGCATCGGCTCCGATCTCTGCAGCGCCGCCGAACACCCCGCGTCGTTTCCACCTTCCGCGGTCACCTTCAACTCCGAAGATTACCCGAAGGATCTGCTCAAGGTCGGTGTGACGGGCTACGACGTGATCGAGTTTTCGCTCGATCCCGAAGGCAAGGTGGAAGCCGAGCGCATTATCGCGTCACAGCCGCCTGGCCTGTTCGACGACATCACAATCGAGAAGCTGAAGGTCGCGCGGTTGCTTCCGGCGCAGCAGAACGGCCATCCGGTTGCGTGCAAGGCTGCGACTCAGACCATTCGCTGGCAATTGCCCGGCCAAGTCAGCAATTCGGGCATCTGGGATGGTACGCCCTACGTGACTGAATAAAATTACGGTGACAGTTTACTAGAGTCTGATGACATTACGATGCAGCATATCCTGCATTACGGTGACAGTTCACCAATTTGATTTTAGCTCGGCAGAGCAAAGCTGCTGCGCTGTCGTGGCAATTCGCGCACCAGCAATCAAGTGGTCGTGGCACCGTCTGTTCTAGCGACGGGGCGCCTCTCGAGAGTTTGCGTTGCTGTCTCCGTTTTGATGTGACCATCTGGAAATTTGGTCTGTACCTTGCTCACCTTCGTTCGCCGATGCACTTGGCCATCCAGGGTCGTTTCAAAAACGATCGATATGGTCCCTGAAATAGATTCCTTACTCCTCTTTTCGAGGGCATCTCCAAGCGTGACGGGTTTGCGCATGATTTCCCCGACGACCACATCGCTTTCAGCCCTGGCACGACGCACCGTGTCCGGATCGACCTCTAGGTCGACAGCGAACGTTGCACCGTGGGGAGAATTAGCGGTGCGCCTGATCGTACCTGTGCCGCGCGCATTCTTGTCGCGATAGATGACTCCCTCGCCCACTTTTTGTGGCAGATCGAATGCCTCAGCTATCTTCAGGACCATTTCGGGATCGCATTCGATTTGAAATGCGTTCCAGGTGAATATCCAGTGACCGCAGACGTCACGCGTCCAATTCGCAGCCTTCAGCCATTTGTCGACCCGGGCGTTCAACGCAGCGCGGTCAAGTAGCTGGATCGATCCGCCGGGAGTTTTGAGAACACGAAACGGATACTGCCAAGCGCTGGCGCGATCCTCGGCGGAAGCCTCATCGGGCAAATCGAATTCCAAAGTCACTCCCGCGTTGGAGACTGCAATCACGCGTTCGATGATCGTATCTCGGTCGTGACTGGTTCCAGAAGAGCCGTTGTCGCCCTGCTGCTTGCTCTCGCGGACCATGACGATCCGGGTCGCATCGCCAACTTGGGGTCCATGCTCCGCGGCCGATGCCTCCGAAGCGAAGAACGCTGATGAAACGATGCAAGCCATTAAGGCGAGTGCCAACCCAGTTGATTTCATGTCAAAAAATTCCGATCTGGCTGCCGTGTCACAAATCGCCACGTAACCTAACGCGGTAGCAATGCACTAATTTGATTCTGGCTCGGCAGCGTATTCAGGCGAAATTGATGCACTGTCACCGTTATTCCCGTTACGATGGTCGATTAGTGCAATGTCACCGTAATGCTTGTAAGAATGGCGGAAGAGATCGGCGAATAGGCGGCGTTTCGGCTGATGTCCGTTTCCGACCCATTACGGACATTTGGAATCATCGCTTGTCGCATTTGTCGGCGGCGTCAATCGCATCGACTTGCCTCCGGGCATGTTCGATCAGCGCGTCGGCCTGCCGCCGGAGTTGATCGGCCGCTTTTTTCGTTCCCGGGGATGGGCCGGCTCCGGAACCCTCCTTGTTGATATAGTCCCAGTTAGGAATGCAGGTTCTCTCAGCCTCGCATTTCTTCCAGTACTTAATCTGGTCCTCTTTGCTAGGTGGTGGCGGTGGCGCTTCTAGCTCCTTCATCGAAATGATATGATCGACGACAAGCTCCTGATCAGACATGCCCATGTGACCGTACGAGCCCTTGTACATAGTCCGGCGGCCAACGAACTCCATCCAATACAAACCCCCTCCCGGGTGCCCGGGGGCTTGGCTCAGCCAAATGTCCTCACCAGACGTCTTGTAGTCGCAAGTTTTTGCCGGCTCCGGGCAGAAGCGAGATCCTTCAAAGCCATCACGCCATAGCCCTCGCCACCGTTGCTGCGGCAGCATCCTTACGCAAAGGTCCGTTGGAGAGCTTGAGACAGTTTTCGATCCATCGGCCATGCTTTCGTAGGCGCAAGGGTACGGTCGGCCTGGCAAGCCAACGCCGGTCCTGGCTATCTGCTGATCAACGCTGTTGATGTAAGCTTCCGCTGGGAGCTTGTCGCCGAGTCCGGCGAGCCCGGTCGAAGACGACATCAACGCGATAACGACAAACACATATTTCATTGACTCAGTCTCACTCAATTCGGAGAGTAGTTCAACAGCGTCGATTTACACGCTGAAGGCTCCGACCTGGCAAGATACGGAAAAATGTCCTCATCGACCCGTCGCGGATTCACTAGTAACATTTGATCTCAAGCCCCAAGTCGGTCACATTGCGGCGACCGTGCACAAATTTGACTTTCAACAGGTGCGGGCAAGAAATTAGTGCACTGTCACCGTAATGCCCGAAGCTTAGTTGGAAATTTATGCGCGCGTCACCGGCAGTCTGTTCTCATGACGAAAGCGGGACATTATCTTCCACGTATTTCAGGCCCAGCGGCGACAACTCCGCAGTATCGGCCTTTATATCGAATTCGATTAGCTTAGCCTTATGCGCAGGTGTCAACACAGTCTTTCGGAACTGGCTGCCATTTTTGTATTCAATCGAATCCATAACCCAGCGGACTGGTTGTGGCCCCACAGAACCGTAGAGTAATGCTTCGGCCTTGTCATCTTCGGTGGTCTAATGTGGCAAGTCTTCACGGGGGGCGTGAAATGGCGATTTCTAGGAATTGGTTTGGCGATCATGGCCGTGTGCCTGGCAGTTCCATATCTATGGCCCAAGCGCGGCACCGTCAAACTCTACATGGCAATGAGGGACACGTACCACCTGCTTAGCGGCTCCGTGGTGTCAGTGCCGGAAGTCCGGCGAGCCGTGGACCGAGCGCGTGAGAAAGGTGTGGTTTGGCCTCCGGAATTGTATGCGGTTCTGGATGATGTCGCGACACGGACTCAAAGGCTGTAGAAGGGCGCGGCGAATGCGCTGATGTCCGCTTTCGACCCATTGGAATAACGGTGGCAGGTGCAACAATCCCCAATTACCGATTTCGGTGTTCATGCACGTGTCACCGTAATTCGAATAACTAGCTCCAAGCTAATTGCCGTTCGTGGCGAGCCGAATTTCCTGTCAGAAATACAGAGGGAATTCAGGCGCTGCCGATTGTGCTCGGCGGGCCAAGATGCTGCAGGAAATCCGGTTTACCGACCGTGACACCTGCCGCTCTGAGGACAGCGTAGGCCGTCGTCACATGAAAAAAGAAGTTGGGTAGGGCAAAGTCCGTAAGATATTTCGCCCCTTCGAAACGATAGCCCATACCGTTCGGAAAGCTCAGGACGACCTCGCGATCACCACTCGCAGCCAGCACAGCTGGATCGACGTCCTCGACAAAAGCAATGGTTCTGTCGCACCGCTCCTTGAGTTGGGCAAAGGTCGCCTCGGTATCTGCCATGGCTGGAGGCGTAATCCCACACAGCCGCGCCACGGCATTCTTCGCAGTATCCGACGCCATCTGAAATTGGGCCGATAATGGACGCATATCGGGAGCCAGCCGCGCATCGATTAGATCGCCTTCGGCCTTTTCGGCCGCTGCTTTGTCAAGCCAGGCCTTCATGTTCGTCAAAGCATTTACGAAAACCGGAACCGAAGCGTCGTAGATCGAAAAGGTCATGAGTTCATCCAATGATTGCCTAGCGTATCTGCCCCTTCTTGGATCGCGATGCCAGCGAAGATGCGGCACAGAGCCCCTTGCAATGTAGGAATTCACCTGCCACACGAGGCAAGTGGAACAAAGAAAGAACGATGCTGGAAGTACGTCCTTAGTCGCTCTTTCACACACCCCGGGCCGAGGGCATGGCAAGCATCAACTTCATCAACTTAGCGAGTCGCGATTGCCCCCGTTTTCGCGGCCGAATCGCTCAGTTCGCCAGCGCTTCCGCGATCAGCTTGCGGCTGTTGGCGACGCCGTAGAGCGCGATGAAGCTGCCCATGCGCGGACCCTGGCTGGTGCCGAGCAGGGTTTCGTAGAGCGCCCTGAACCAGTCGCGCAGATTGTCGAATTCGGCCGCCTTGCCGACCTCATAGACCTCGGCCTGGATCGCCTCCGCCCCGGCATCCTCGCCAAGCGCGGCGAGGCGCGCGTCGAGATCGCGGAGCGCGGCCGCTTCCTTCGCGTCGGGCGCCCGGCGCTGCAGCGAATTCGCCACGAAATCGCGGAAGTAGACGAGCGCATGGTCGATCAGCGCGTCCAGCTCGGGATGCGTGGCCGGCGCGGTATCGGGCGCGTAGCGGCGCACGAAACCCCAGATCAGATCCTTGTCGTCGGTCGAGGCGACACCGACGAGGTTGAGCAGCAGCGCATAGGTAAGCGGCATGCGCGCGGCCGGCACCTCGCCGGCGTGCACATGATGGACCGGATTACCGAGCTTTTTGTCCACCTCCTGATCGGGATAGGCCGCAAGGAACTGGTGATATTCGTCGACCGCCTTGGGGATGATCCCGAAGCTCAGCTGCTTGGCCTTCCTCGGCTCGCGATAGAGATAGAAGCTCAGGCTCTCCTGCGGCGCATAGGCGAGCCACTGGTCGAGCGTCAGGCCATTGCCCTTGGTCTTCGAGATTCGCTCGCCATTCTCATCGAGGAACAATTCGTAATTGAATCCTTCCGGCGGCCGCGCGCCGAGCACAAGCGTGATCTTCGAGCTCTGGACCACCGAATCGATCAGGTCCTTGCCCGCCATTTCATAATCGACGCCGAGCGCGACCCAGCGCGCCGCCCAGTCGACCTTCCATTGCAGCTTAGCGCCGCCCGACAGGATCGATTGCTCGACCGCCGCGCCGCTTTCCGGGTCGGTGTAGCGCACCAGCCCTGCCTCCGGATCGATCACCTCTACCGGCACCTGCAGCACCTTGCCGGTTTCGCGGCTGATCGGAAGCACAGGCGAATAGGTCAGCCGCCGCTCCTCGCGCAAAGTCGGCAGCATCACGCCCATGATGTCGTCATATTTGCGCAACACCGATCTGAGCACATCGTCGAAGCGGCCCGAGCGATAGCAATCGCTCGACGCCAGGAATTCATAGTCGAAGCCGAAGCGGTCGAGGAATTGCCGCAGGAGATGGTTGTTGTGATCGGCATAGCTGGCATGCCCGCAGCCGAACGGATCGGGGACGGTCGACAGCGGCTGGTCGAGATGCTGGTGCATCATGTCCTGGTGCGGCACATTCGGCGGCACCTTGCGCATCCCGTCCATGTCGTCGGAGAAGGAGATCAGCCGCGTCGGCCAGCCGGTCATTTCGGTCAGCGCATGGCGGACCATCAGAGTGCGCGCCACCTCCTGGAACGTGCCGAGGTGCGGAAGCCCGCTCGGGCCATAGCCGGTCTCGAAGATCACGCCTTTCTCGCCCGGCCCGTCGGGGTAGCGCTTGAGCAGCTTGCGCGCCTCTTCATAGGGCCAGGCCTTGGCCACCAAAGCCGCTTCGCGAAGCCGGGTGTCGATCGTCAAAAGTTGCCCTTTCGTTCCGGATTTCCTACGCAATGCTTTCGTCCCGCAGGCACGCGTCGCAAGCCGGCGGACGGGTGCATGCCTGGACGCGAAGGGAAGGCCAAATCCGTGGCGGTCTCATTGCCGTATCCTTCGCTCTACGCAACCCATGGCGGCATCTGGATCGCACAGCCCGACGGCGCGGTTAGGACCGTGGATCGCGGCGCGGCGATTGCGGCGGCGGCGGAATCGCCGATGATCATGCTCAACATGCCTTTGGTCGGACAGCGCATCGGCTATCCCGAACTGTCCGGGCTCGACCTGCTCGAATTGTTCGCCTTCCTCTATCCCGCGCGCTTCGCAGTGCCGACGCCCAAGGGCCTTGCCGATGCGCTTGGCCTGCCCGCGCCGGCCGACGATCCGGCCGCGGCTGCCTTCGTGCTGACCGCGGCAATGCGCCTGCTCGACACGCTGGACGGCGACTGGCCGGAGCGCCAGGGCGCCTGGGCGAGCGCGCAGGCCCTGCACCGCCTGCGCTGGCCATGGAGCGCGGCCGTGTCGGCGCGGCTGGCTCGGCCGGAGCGCGACGAGCCGTGGCTGTTCTCCCGGCTGGCCGAATGGGAGGAGGCGCCGCCGCGCGGCCAGCCGCGAACGATCCGGATCCCCGGCGACGCTGCGGTCCGGCGGTTGGCCGAGCTGACCGGCGAAGGCGCGGAGCCGCGCGAGGGCCAGCGCGATTATGCGATGGCGGTTGCCGGAGCGTTCGATCCGCGCAGCATCGACGGCGCCCCCAATATGCTGCTTGCCGAAGCCGGCACCGGTATCGGCAAGACGCTCGGCTATCTCGCCCCTGCCTCGCTCTGGGCGAGGGAAGCGGACGGCGCGGTCTGGATCTCGACCTTCACCAAGGCGCTGCAACGCCAGCTCGATCGCGAAAGCGGCCGGCTGTTCGACGACCCCGACGAGCACCGCATCAAGGTGGTGGTGCGCAAGGGGCGCGAGAATTACCTCTGCCTGCTCAACCTCGAAGACGCGCTGCAGGGCGGATTCTCGGGCCGCGCCGCTACATTGGCGCAGCTCGTGGCGCGCTGGGCCGGCTATACGCGCGACGGCGACATGGTCGGCGGCGACCTGCCGGGCTGGCTGCCGAGCCTGTTCCGCCGCGCCGGCGCGACCGCGCTGACCGACCGGCGCGGCGAATGCGTCTACGCCGGCTGCCCGCATTACCGGAAATGCTTCATCGAACGATCGGCCAAGGCCAGCGCCGGCGCCGACATCGTGATCGCCAACCATGCCTTGCTGATGATCACCAGCGCGCGCGGGCATGATGCCGGCAACAGCCCAACGCGAATCATCTTCGACGAGGGACATCATCTCTACGACGCCGCCGATTCGACCTTCGCGACCGCGCTGACCGGGCAGGAGACGATCGAGCTGCGGCGCTGGGTGCTCGGCCCCGAATCGCGCGCGCGGGGCCGGCGGCGCGGGCTCGCCGCGCGGCTGATGGACGTCGCTTCCTATGACGAGGCCGGCGCGATGGCGCTGGACGCGGCGGTCGAGGCGGCAGGCGCGCTTCCCGCCGACGGCTGGCTGCAGCGGGTCGGCGAAGGCACGCCGTTCGGCCCCGTCGAGGCTTTGCTCCGGCAGGTCCGCGCCACCGTCTATGCCCGCGCCACCGCGCAGGATGCGGGCTATGCGATCGAGACCGAAATGGCCGAGCCCGACGCCGCGCTGATCGAAGCTGCGGCGCCGGCGCTCGAGGCGCTCGAACGGCTGCTCCGTCCGCTGATGGCGCTGGCCAAGCGGCTGGAGGCAGTGCTCGAGGACGCGCCCGACTGGCTCGACGGGTCGGCGCGCGCCCGGATCGAAGGCGCGATCGGCGGGCTTGGCTGGCGCAGCCAGAATCTGGCCGGATGGATCGCGCTTGCCGGTCGGCTCGGCGGCCCGGCCGATCCGGACTTTGTCGACTGGATGGCGGTCGACCGCATCGACGGCCGCGAAGTGGACATCGGCCTGCATCGCCGCTGGCTCGATCCGACGCGTCCGCTCGCGGCGACGGTGCTGCAGCCCGCGCACGGCGTGGTGGTGACGTCGGCGACGCTCAAGGGCGCGGAGGATTGGGACTATGCCGAAGCGCGTACGGGCACCAGCCACCTCGCCCGGCCGGCCCTGCGCTTCGCCGTCGATAGCCCGTTCGATTACGGCGCCAACAGCGAGGTGCTCGTCGTCACCGACGTCAAGCGCGGCGACATCGCCCAGCTCGCCGGTGCCTATGCGCGGCTGATCGAGGCGGCGGACGGCGGCACGCTCGGCCTGTTCACCGCGATCCAGCGGATGAAGGCGGTGCAGGCCCGGATCGCCGACCGGCTCGCGCGCTCCGGACTCCCGCTCTACGCGCAGCATGTCGACCCGATCGACACCGGCACCCTGGTCGACATCTTCCGGGACGATCCGCGTTCGTCGCTGCTCGGCACCGATGCGCTGCGCGACGGCGTCGACGTGCCCGGCCACTCGCTGCGCCTGGTGGTGATGGAAGGCGTGCCCTGGCCGCGGCCCACGGTCCTGCACAGCGCCCGCCGCGCCGCTGCCGGCGGGAGCGGCTATGACGACCGCGTCGTCCGCGCCCGGCTCGCGCAGGCGTTCGGCCGACTGATCCGCCGCAACGAGGATCGCGGCATTTTCGTGCTGCTGTCCGCCGCGACTCCGTCGCGCCTGCTCAACGCCTTCCCGCCCGCGGTTCCGATCCGCCGCATCACGCTCGACCAAGCGGTCGAAGCCGTGCGCAGCGGGCTTTCGCGAACGCCCGGCTTCGGGCATCAAGGCCGCACGGTCACGTCGCGTGAAGGACAGGAATGAAGACACTCACTTTGCTCCGCCACGCCAAATCGTCCTGGGACGATGCCGTCAGGCGCGACATCGACCGGCCGCTGAACGGCCGCGGCCGCCGCGCCGCCATCGCCGTCGGGCAGGAGATGCGAGCCATGAAGCTTCGCTTCGACGCGATCATCGCCTCGCCCGCGCAGCGCGTCGTCGAGACGCTGGAAGAGCTCGGTGTGGGCTATGGCGAAACGCTCGCGCCCGCATTCGACAAGCGCATCTATCTAGCCTCGAGCGCGCAGCTGCTGGAGCTCGTCAGGCAGACCGCTGATGAATCCCAATCGCTGATGCTGGTCGGTCACAGCCCGGGCCTCGAATCGCTGGCGCTCGAGCTTACCCCCGCCGACAGTGGCCACCTTCGCGACCTGATCGTGGAAAAATATCCGACCGGCGCGCTGACCGAGATCAGCCTGCCGATCGACCATTGGCGCGATACCAAGGAGGGGATCGGCAAGGTCGAGCATTTCGTGCGGCCGCGCGACCTCGATCCGGCGCTTGGCCCCGAAGATTAGGATCAGGGCCGGCCAGTCAGCGCCCGTTCAAGGCGGCCGCAAGCTGGTCGCGCACGGCACGCAGGGCATCGAGCGGAAGCTGGTGCTGGTTCGCCGGGGTCAGAGCGGCACCGATCGGTGCCGGCGCGTCGACGTCGTCGGCTTTGCCGCTGGCGAGCAATTGCTGGACGCCCCGGATCGTGTAGCCGTCCTCGTTCAGCAGCCGATGGATGCGATGCGCGAGCGCCACGTCGGCGGGACGATAATAGCGCCGGTTGCCGGCGCGCTGCAGCGGCCGGAGCTGCGGAAAGCGGGTCTCCCAGTAGCGCAGGATGTGCTGCGGAATGCCGAGATCCTCGGCCAATTCTCCGATCGTTCTGAAGGCCTGATCGCTTTTTTGCGGCACCTCGGCCATATGTGCGATCAGTCGCCGTCCACGATACGTTCGCGCATCAATTGGCTGGCGCGGAAGGTGAGCACGCGGCGTGGTGCGATCGGAACCTCGACCCCCGTCTTGGGATTGCGGCCGACCCGCTCGCCCTTGTCGCGCAGGATGAAGCTGCCGAAGCCGGAAATCTTGACGTTCTTGCCGTTCGAAAGCGCAGCACACATATGGTGCAAAATCCGTTCGACGATCCCCGCCGACTCCGCGCGCGACAGGCCGATTTCGCGATGAACAACATCGGCAAGATCGGCTCGCGTCAAAGTACCGATGTCGGTTTTTCGTGCGATACCCAGATCCGCCATTTCCATTTCTCCCCCCGGAAATCCGCAGGATGATAGTCGAGCTTGAGATGAAGTGCAAACGGCCTTTACGGTTAATAGCGCATCATCCCCGCAGGTTATGAACCATTCTGCGGAATGGCGATTGAATGCCTAGAAACGGAGGACCGCCGCCCCCCAGGTAAAGCCGCCGCCCATCGCTTCGAGCACGACGAGATCGCCTTGCTTGACCCGTCCGTCGCGGACGGCGGTGTCGAGCGCGAGCGGTACGGACGCGGCCGAGGTATTGGCATGCTGATCGACCGTGACCACCACCTTTTCGGGTGCGAGGCCAAGCTTCTTGGCGGTCGCGTCGAGGATGCGCTTGTTCGCCTGGTGCGGCACGACCCAGTCGACCTCGCCGATCTCATGGCCGGACGCGACAAGGACTTCCTCGAGGACCGACGCAAGGTTCACGACCGCATGGCGGAAAACCTCGCGGCCCTTCATCCGCAGCTTGCCGACGGTGCCGGTCGTCGAAGGGCCGCCATCGACATAGAGCAGGTCATTGTGCCGGCCGTCGGCGTGCAGCCTGGTCGACAATATCCCCCGCTGGCCTTCCTCGGCCCTCAGCACCACCGCGCCCGCGCCGTCCCCGAACAGGACACAGGTCGCGCGATCCTCCCAGTCGAGGATCCGGCTGAATGTCTCGGAGCCGATCACCAGCGCGATATCGGCCATGCCGCCCTTCACCATATTGTCGGCGACCGACAAGGCGTAGAGAAAGCCGGTGCAGACCGCCTGCACGTCGAAAGCGATGCAATCGTCGATCCCGAGCGCCGTCTGGACGCGCGTTGCACTTGCCGGAAAGGTCTGGTCGGGCGTGGCGGTGGCGAGCACGATCAGCCCGACCTTGCCCGGTTCGATACCCGCCGCGGCGAGCGCGCGGCGCGCCGCGGCGGTCGCCATCGTGGCGGTCGTCTCGCCGTCGCCTGCGATATAACGCGCCTTGATGCCGGTGCGCTCGACGATCCATTCGTCGGAGGTTTCGACACCTTGCTCGGAAAGCTGCGCGTTCGAGACACGGCGCTCCGGCAACGCCGACCCGGTCCCGACGATCACCGAGCGTCTGGTCATTTCGCGGCAGCGCTGCGGACGCTGTGCGCAAGGAACTTGTCGAGGTCGTCGGCGATCTTGCGGCTGATGTCCTCACGCACCATGCGCGCGGTGACGCGGATCGCATTGGCGACGCCCTTGACGTCGGCGCTGCCGTGGCTCTTCACGACGATCCCGTTCAGCCCGAGGAACACCGCGCCATTATGGTTGTTCGGGTCGAGCCACACCTTGAGCATATGCAGGGCCGGACGCGACAGCATGAAACCGGCCTTTGACCTTAGGCTGCTGGTGAACGCACGGCGAAGCAGGTCGGTTACAAGCCGCGCGGTACCTTCCGCGGTCTTGAGCGCGATATTGCCGGAAAAACCATCGGTGACGACGACATCGACATCGCCCTGCGAGATCTTGTCGCCTTCGGTGAAACCATCGAACTGCATCGGCAGGAAATCGGCGGCACGCAGCATCGCCGCGGCGTCCTTGATCTCCTCGGTGCCCTTGAGCTCCTCGGTGCCGATGTTGAGCAGCTTGACGCGCGGCCGGTCTAGATCGAGCACGACGCGCGCATAGGCCGCGCCCATCAGCGCGAACTGGACGAGGTTCTCGGCGTCCGACTCGGTGTTGGCGCCAAGATCGAGCATCACGAGATCGTTGCTGCCGAGCGTCGGCAACAGCGCCGCCAGGGCCGGCCGATCGATGCCGGGCATGGTGCGCAGCGCAACCTTGGCCATAGCCATCATCGCACCGGTGTTGCCGGCCGACAGCGCGGCGTTGGCCTTGCCCGATTTCACGGCCCCTATGGCGCGGCCCATCGAGCTGGTCTTGGCGCGTCGCAGCGCCTGGCTCGGCTTTTCGTGCCCGGCGATGACATCGTCGCAATGGACGATCTCCACCACCTTGGCGAGCTCCGGAAATTTCGCCAGCTCCGACCCGATCTGAGGCTCGTCGCCGAACAGGATGAAGGCAAGGTCGTCGCGGCGGCGCCAAGCCTGCGCGGCACCTGCGACGATGACCGCAGGGCCGATGTCACCACCCATCGCGTCAATTGCGATCCGTGGCGCATTGCCCACCGGCATTGTCTCCTGAAGCTGATCCGCAGTCCGGACCGTTTCGCTCGTTACGCCTCTACGGAGCGAATTTCACGTCCATTATAGTGGCCGCAGGCGGCGCACAGATTGTGCGGCAGGTGAAGTTCGCCGCAGTTGCTGCATTCCTGATAATTGACGGGCGACAGCGCATGATGGCTGCGACGCATGTTTCGCTTGGAGGGCGAAGTTTTTCTCTTAGGGACGGCCATCCTGGCACCTGTTCCAATCAATCACGTTCATGAAGCACGAGCAGAGGCCAGCGGTCTTCGACCATGGCGGGGTTTGCTCGCGGAAGGGCCCGCCAAGGGCCCGAGCGCCGCCGCCTATAGCGGATTTGCCCGTAGTTGCAAGCATGCGCGCGCCGTGCAAGCAGCGGTGTTGCGCAAGAATATTTGGGCGAAGGAGACCTGGACGATGACCGTGCTTTCGATCACCCTGACGACCGCCGCCGCCGCCGCACTACTCAATATCTGGATCGCCATGCGCATCGGCACGCTTCGCCGGCGCCACGGGATCGTCATTGGCGATGGCGGAAATCCTGCCTTGGTGGCGCGCATGCGGGCGCACAGCAACTTCGTCGAATATGCGCCCTTCTTCCTGATCCTGCTCGGCCTGGTCGAGCTCGCGGTCGGACAGAGCTTCTGGCTTTGGGTCGCGTCGATCGCGTTCATCGCCGGCCGGATCCTGCACGTTTTCGGTATGGACAGACCAGTGATCAACCCGCTGCGCAATGCCGGAATCGGCCTCAGCCTGCTCAGTCTCCTCGCGCTGGCGCTTTACGCCATCGCCATTCCCTATCTCCATAAAAAGGAGAGTTCGGCGATCGGGATTGCCGCCGCTCAGCCGCTTGCCAGCACGCTGTCGCCAACGAATGGATTGGTCTTGCGTTCGTGACCGAAGGTGCTCATCGGCCCGTGGCCAGGGACGAACGCCGTGTCGTCGCCGAGCGGCCATAGACGGCCGGTAATCGCATCGAGCAGCTGCTGGTGATTGCCCATCGGGAAATCGGTCCGGCCGATCGATCCGGCGAAGAGCACGTCGCCGACCATTGCGAGCTTCGAGGCGGGATGATGGAAGACGACATGGCCCGGTGTGTGGCCGGGGCAGTGATGCACGTCGAGCGTCAGGTCGCCGACGGTCACGGTCTCGCCTTGCTCCAGCCAGCGATCCGGCTCGAAGGTCTCGGCGGGAATGCCGAATTGCCCCTTGTCTTCGCCGAGCCGTGAGATCCAGAAGCGATCGGCTTCGTGCGGACCCTCGATGCCGATGCCCAGTTGCTCGGCAAGCCGGCCCGCCAGGCCGCAATGATCGATATGGCCGTGCGTGAGCAGGATTTTCTCGATCGCGACGCCCTTTTGCCGTGCTGCGGCGACAAGCCGGTCGAGATCCCCGCCCGGATCGACAAAGGCCGCCTTCATCGTGCGGGTGCACCACAGCAGGGTGCAATTCTGCTGAAAGGCAGTCACCGGAATGATTGCGGCCATAAGCGGCGGGGTCGACATGGAAGCCGACATGGCGGCCTTCTCGCCGCTGCGCAAGGCGCGCCGTGTCAAATTCGCCTTTGCGCGCCTCGGATCCGCAGCTAAGCGTCCGCCGTTTCTCCGGGGGCGTCCGTCGGCATGGATCACATCACCTTTCTCGACCTTCTCCCCTTCATTGCCATCGGATTCGTTGCCCAGATGGTCGATGGCGCGCTCGGCATGGCGTTCGGCGTGATTTCCAACACCCTGCTCGTCAGCCTAGGTGTTCCTCCAGCCATAGCGTCGGCGCGCGTGCACACGGTCGAGACCTTCACGACCGCTGTGTCGGGCATCAGCCACGTGCTGCACCGGAATGTCGACTGGTGGTTGTTCGTCAGGCTTGCGGTGCCAGGCATGATCGGTGGAGCTCTTGGCGCCTATGTCCTGACCCAGATCGACGCGTCGGTGGCAAAGCCATTCGTGCTTGCCTATCTGGCGCTGATCGGTTGCTACCTTCTCTGGCGCGGCTTGCGCCGCACTCCGCAGGTCAAGCGGCCCAGAGTCATCGCTCCGCTCGGCCTGATCGGCGGATTTCTCGATGCGGCGGGCGGTGGCGGCTGGGGACCGATCGTGACCAGCAACCTGCTGATCCAGGGTGCCGAGCCGCGCAAGGTGATCGGCACCGTCAACACCAGCGAATTCTTTCTGACTCTGGTCATATCAGCGACATTCATCGCCGCGATCGGCCCAAAGGCGTTCACGCTGGCAACAATAGGGCTACTGATCGGCGGCATAACCGCCGCGCCTTTCGGCGCGTTCGCCGCCAAGCGGTTTTCGCCGCGACCGTTGTTGACGATGGTCGGCGTGGTGCTGACGGCGACAAGCCTTTTCGGCCTGTACCGGGCAATCTTCTAGTGCGACGCGCTGTGATCCGGCAATCCCGGCGGTGGGTCAGACGTCTGCCCAGCGCCGCATCAGGTTATGGTAGACGCCGGTCAGCTGGATAATCGCCGGATCGGCCTGGCCGCGATCGGCCGCGATCGCCTGGATAGCGCTGTCGAGATCGAACAGGATCCGGCGCGCGCCATCGTCGCGGACCATCGACTGGATCCAGAAGAAGCTCGCCAGCCGGCATCCGCGCGTGACCGGGGCCACGCGGTGCAGGCTCGACGCCGGGTAGAGCAGCATGTCGCCGGCATCGAGCTTGATGCTCTGCGCGCCGAACTGACCCTCGACCATCAATTCGCCGCCGTCATATTCGCCGGGGCCGCTGAGGAACAGGGTTGCCGAAAGGTCGGCGCGGATCTGCAGTCCGCTTTCCTTCTGGATGCGAACGGCATTGTCGATGTGGACGCCGAAACCGTCGCCGCTTTCATAGCGGTTGAACAGCGGCGGAAACACTTTCTGCGGCAATGCTCCGGCAATGAACAATGGCGAGCGGCCCAACGCTTCGAGGACGGCGGCACCGGCTTCGCACGCCGCGGCGCTGGCCTCGGGCAGCTGGCTGTTGCGCTTGGCAAGCGCGGACTGCGGACCGGACGTCACGTTGCCATCGACCCAGTCGGCCCGCTCGATCAGGGCGCGGACCCGCTGTAACGCGCTCTCGTCGAGCAGCTTGGGTATCGCAAGCATCATATGGCGCGAGTCAGGCCAGCACGAATGGTATGGTGATGTAGCCCCTCGTCGTGGTTGGCAGGCCATTCCGCATTGCAGGCGACCATCGCCACCGGGCCACCGCCTCCAGCGCCGCGTTGTCCAGTCGCTTGAACCCGCTGCTCTTGGCGATCGATATGCTCGCCACAGCGCCGTCCTCGCCGACCAGCACGTTCAGGACAGCGGTCCCCTGTTCGTGCTTTCGACGCGATTCGATTGGATATTTCGGGGGCTTACCGGAGACCATTGTCTCCGACAGGTCCGGCGCACTGACCGGGCCGGTCTGGGCGGGAGCGGGCGGTGCGGGGGCGACGACAACCGAGCGTACCGGCGGCGGATCAGGCGTCACCACGACCGGTGTCGGCGGGACATTAGCCAGCCGCATGATCGGCGGCGGGACGACCACTTGCGATGGCTGCGGCTTTACCTTCTGCGGCGGCACTGGAAGCTCCTGCAGCGACGGTTCGGGAGGCATGGTAATCAGCCTCACGACGATCGGCTTCGGCGCTCCTCGCCCGACGGACATCACATTCATCGAGAGCAAGGCTGCGAGCAGCGCCGCATGGACGAGGATCACGATCCCGATCGATGGCCAATTGACTTGCCGGACTTCGTAGGCGCCCGGCGTGAATGGAATCTGCTGACTGGCCGCCGCGACGGTGCCGAACGCCGGGGGCATCGCGCCACGCACGTCCGAGATTTCCGATAATTCCGTACGACTGAGAACCAGATTCATTTCGGAGCTTCTCCGTTAGGCGGCCCCTACTGCAGTTCTTAATGCGAATCAATTGCATGTAATAGACAGGCCGCCGGCCGGGACGCACCGATCTTGCGGGACAGTCGCAATAATGCTTGCGAGTCGTTCTCATTATCGGTATGCATCTTCTCACGGAGACCCCCATGATCGTTTGTGTCTGTAATGCGATTCGCGAATCGGACGTCCGCCAGGCGGCGCGTGCCGGCGCAAGCTGTCCGAGAAGCGCTTATGCTTCGGTGGGACGCACCATAAGATGCGGCCAATGTCTCCCTTTCGCCCGTGGCATCATCGCCTCCGAACGGGCCAGCGCCTGACCGGTTTGTTCTCACGGAACGATCCGACCAACTTCGATTTCAATCCCTGCGCGATTGCGTTACGGCGCCTGCCAGCAGGAGGAAACGAAGATGAAGGGCGACGACAAGGTCATCGAGCTTCTCAATGAAGCGCTCAAGAACGAGCTGACGGCGACCAATCAATATTGGCTGCACTATCGATTGCTCGAAAATAAGGGAATCAAGCGCCTGGCCGCGTTCGAGCGTCACGAATCCATCGACGAGATGAAGCACGCCGACAAGCTTGCCGAGCGCATCCTCTTCCTCGAAGGCCTCCCCAACTTCCAGATGCTCGGTCGCCTGCGGATCGGCGAGAATGTCGAAGAGATTCTCCGCTCCGATCTTGCGCTCGAGATGGAAGCTGTCCCCCAGCTCAAGGGTGCGATCGCCCATTGCGAGCAGGTCAGCGACTATATCAGCCGCGACCTGCTCAAGACGATCCTCGACAATGAGGAAGAGCATGTCGATGTGCTCGAGCAGCAGTTCGAGATGATCGCCCAGATGGGCATCCAGAACTATATCCAGCTACAGTCCACGCCGGCAGAAGAGTAAGGCGGGCTACGATTTGGCGGTCTATCGAAAAACCTACGTCATTCCCGCGCACGCGGGAATCCAGCTTTCTTCTGAAATATCGATCCTTAAGGAAGCTGGACACCCGCTTTCGCGGGTGTGACGAGGTTGTTGATACGCGGCCTAAGAAGCGAGATCAGATCGCGCCCTTGAAGGTATCGCACGCCGCCGGATCGCCGGTCTCGAGGCCCTTCCTGAGCCACGCGACGCGCTGTGCCGACGTGCCGTGGGTGAAGCTTTCCGGCACCACCCGGCCCTGTGCCTCGCGCTGCAGCGTGTCGTCGCCGATCGCGGAAGCAGCCTTCAGCCCCTCTTCCATGTCGCCCGGCTCGAGCAAATTCTTGTCGTTCGCGGCCCAGACTCCGGCGTAACAATCGGCCTGAAGCTCGATCCGCACCTGAACGGCATTGCCTTCCGCCGTCGACAGCCGGGCCTGCTGCGCGCTCGCATCGTCGAGCTGGCCGGTCACATGCTGAACATGGTGTCCCACCTCATGCGCGATAACATAGGCCATTGCGAAATCGCCGGGAACACCGAAACGCTGGCTGAGTTCCTGGAAGAAGCTCGTGTCGAGATAGATCATCCGGTCGGTCGGGCAATAGAATGGACCCATCGCCGATTGCGCGATCCCGCAGCCCGACCGGTTGGTGTTCGCGTAGAAGACCAATGTCGTCGGTTCATATTTCTGGCCCTTTGCGGCGAACAGGTCGGTCCAGCGGCGCTCGGTAGAGCCAAGCACGCGCAACACGATATCCTTGGTCGCCGGATCGAGGCGTGATTGCCCGGCCGGCTGCCCGCTCTGCACGCTGCTCGGCGCGACTCCGCCGGTCCCACCGCCGACGCCGCCAAGCGTAGTCAGCGCGCAATAGCCAAGCAGGAGGATGACGACGCCTACGATTCCAAAGCGGCTGGCTACCAGGCCCAGGATCAGGCCGAGCGGCCCACCGCCACCGCCGCCGCCGAAGCCGAAACCCCCACCGCCACTCTGGCCGGTGCGATCCTCGAAATTGCTGCTTTCCTGTTCGTCGCCCAGCCGCATGTTTTGATCCTTCCTTGCGTTGATCGGACAATGCGTCGAACGCGCACTGGTTGCAATTTAAGCCTGCGCGCGAAAACAGATCCCCGACACGAATGCCGTTGCGCGACGGGCGCTCGAAGTGCGAAGTGGGCCGGTGAGCACAAGACGGGCCATCGCGCCACTGTGGGCGGCAATCGCGATCCTTATGGCCGCTTGCGGTGCACAGGATGCTGCGCCGGCCGCTGGTATCCCGCGGTGGCAGGGCCTGGTCACGCAAAGCGACAAGAAGAGACTGCGCGAATGGCGCGTCGCCTGGATAAAGGGGCTGGCCAAGGCGCGTGCAAGCCATGCTTCGGACGTCGCAAAGGAAGGATCGCTGCTCGATCCGGACGCCGCTTTGACCTGGCAGGATCCGCCGCTTGGCCGCTATCGATGCCGGACGATCAAGATCGGGTCGCAATCCGAAAATACCTATTTGGACTTTGTCCCCTATCCGCCTTTCGAATGCCGTCTGCGCAGTGAAAATGACGTGCTATACTTCGCCAAGTCCGGCGGCTCGCAACGCCCGATCGGCCGCATCCTTCCTTATGGTCCCAATCGGATGGTTTTCCTCGGCACGCTCCAGCTGGGCGATGAAACCAACGTGATGGACTATGGCCGCGACGACGAGCGCGATATGGCCGGAATCCTCGAGCGGATCGGCGAAAACAAGTGGCGAATCGCCCTTCCCTATCCGCATTTCGAATCGACGATCGATGTGATCGAACTCATTCCCGACCCGGAGAAGCAATGAAGATCGGCCGGCTGACTCTTACCCTGGCAATCTCGCTCGCCGCGCCCGCGCGGGCCGACACGCTGCAGGATTCGGTCACCGCCGACATGCCCGGCTTGATGACGCTCTATCGTGATCTCCACGCTAACCCCGAGCTGAGCATGCAGGAGGTCGCGACGCCGGCCAAGCTTGCCGCGATCGCCAGGAAGCTCGGCTTCGAAGTGACTTCGGGCATCGGCAAGACCGGGGTGGTCGCGGTGATGCGCAACGGGTCAGGGCCGGTGCTGATGATCCGCGCCGACATGGACGCTCTCCCGGTGACCGAGCAGACCGGCCTGCCGTTCGCCAGCAAGAAGCGTGGTACCAGCCTGGCGGGCGTCGAGGGCGGCATCATGCATGCCTGCGGACACGACACGCACATGGCAAGCTGGGTCGGTACCGCCCGGCGGCTTGCGGCGATGAAGGACCAATGGTCAGGGACTTTGGTGATGATCCTCCAGCCCGGCGAGGAAACCGGTGAGGGCGCCAATGCGATGCTCGGCGATGGGCTCTACACGCGCTTTCCCAAGCCAAGCTACGCACTGGCCTTTCATGATGCCGCCGCGCTTCCGGCCGGCGTGATCGGCTATTCGTCCGGTTATGCGCTGGCCAGCGTGGACAGCGTCGACCTGGTGGTGAAGGGGATCGGTGGTCATGGCGCCTATCCCTACACCACCAAGGACCCGATCGTCCTTGCCGCCAGGATCGTCACGGCGCTGCAGACCCTCGTCAGCCGCGAGATCGATCCGTTAGATCCGGGCGTCGTGACCGTCGGCAGCTTTCATGCCGGCACCAAGCACAACATCATTCCCGACGATGCAGTGCTGCAGCTGACGGTACGCAGCTACAGCGACAAGACGCGGAAGACGCTGCTCGACGGGATCGGCCGGATCGCCCGCGGCGAGGCGATCGCAGCGGGGTTGCCGGACGACAAGATGCCGGTGATGACGGTCGAGGACAAATCGACGCCGGCCACGTTCAACACCGACAAGCTGACCCAGCAGACCGTCGCGCTGCTGACGACGCATTTCGGCAGCGATCGAGTCGTCAAGATCCCGCCGGTGATGGGCGGCGAGGATTTCAGCCGCTTCTATTTGGCCGACAAGTCGATCGAGAGCCTGATCTTCTGGGTCGGGGGAACGCCCCGTGCGGCGTGGGACAGGGCCGGCGGCGACGCATCGAAGCTGCCATCGCTGCACAGCGCGCTGTGGGCCCCCGATGCCGAAGCGGTGATTTCGACCGCGACCGAAGCAATGGTCACCGCCGCGCTCGGCGTGCTTGGAAAGGACGCCGCCCGGTAGCGGATGGCCGCCGTCAGGCCGAAGCTCGCCGTTCGATTTCGTTCACTGCCTTCGCAAGCGCGGCGGCGAGATCCGCCTGCCGGAAAGGCTTGGGAAGCCGGGGAAGATCGGGCGCAAGATCGTCCACATCCGCATAGCCCGATATGATCAGCACGGGCAGGTTCGGCATCTCGCCGCGCAGCCAGCGCGCGAAGTCGGCGCCGGTCATGCCGGGCATCAAATGATCGGTGACCACGATATCAGGCCGCAGCCCCTCTGAAATCTGAACGATGGCATCTTCGGCCGATCTCGACTGGATGACCGCGTAGCCGAGGTCGCCGAGCATTTCGGCGGTGGTTGCCCGGACCTGCTGTTCGTCGTCGACCAGCAGTAAGGTGCCCGAGCCGTGCGCCGCCTCCCACGCCTCATCGCTGCGGCGACTGTCGGAAACCGCTTCGATCGCCGGCAGCCAAAGTTCGACCGATGTGCCGTCGCCCAGCTTGCTGTGAAGCTGCAGCTCACCGCCGAGCTGGGCCGCGAGACCATGCACCATGGATAACCCCAGTCCGGTTCCGTGGCCCAGGCCCTTGGTCGAGAAAAACGGCTCTACGCAGCGCGCCAGCGTCTCCTCGTCCATGCCCGAGCCGGTGTCGACAACCGATACCCGGACGTAGCGGCCGGGCTCAAGCTTGGTGCCCGCAGATTGTTCCACCGTTTCCGTGTTCGCGATGATCGTCAATCGACCGCCATCGGGCATCGCATCGCGCGCATTCACCGCGAGGTTGAGGATCGCCATTTCGAGCTGATTGGCATCGGCGTGCGCGGCGGGCAGATCGTCCGCAACCTCGCAGCGCACCTTGATCCTGGGTCCGGACGTGCTTGCGACCAATTCGGCCATGCCTTCGACCAGCTCGCGAATATTCACCGCCGCCGGCTGCAGCGGCTGGCGCCGGGCAAAGGCGAGCAACCGCTGGACGAGCAGCTTGGCCCGCTCCGCGGATGCGAGTGCGCCTTCGATCAGACGCTCGGCACGTTCCCCGCTGGCGCCATGCCGGTGGACGAGGTCGAGCCCGCCGATGATCGGGCTCAACAGATTGTTGAAGTCGTGCGCGACACCGCCGGTGAGCTGTCCCATCGCCTCGAGCTTCTGGGCCTGCCGCAATTGTTCATGGACGCGCTCGAGTTCCGCGGACCTTTCGCGCACCCTTTCTTCGAGCGTCTCGTTCAAGGCGCGCAGATCGGCCTCCATCCGCTTGCGGTCGGTAATATCGCCGATGACGCCGAAGATTCGCTTTCCCTTCCCTTTGCCGTCGGCGCTGCTGAGAACGGCGAGATGGCGATCGGTGCCGTCGGGCAGACGGATCCGATATTCGCTTCTCTGCTGCGACTGGGCGTCCTGCGCGCCACGGAAGTCGGCAAGCGCACGTTGCAGGTCCGCCGGATCGATCATTGCAAGCAGGTCGTCCCTCGGCACCGGACCTTCTGCCGGGAATCCGAACGTTTCCGCCCCACGCGCGTCGAGGGTTACGGTGTCGCTGCCGATGTCCCATCTGAACGTGCCGATGCCCGCGACTGTAACGGCATTGCTCAGCCGCTCCTCGCTCATGCGTAGCGCCATTTCGTGCGCGCGCAGCGTAAGCTCGGAATCGCGGGCGCGGCGTGCGAGGCGCAACGCCACCCACACGAGCGCGAGCGCGGTGCAAGGGACGAAAATCGCGAAGCCGAACTCCGCATTGAACGCGCCGACCCCCGACCCGGCCAGCAGCAACAGGCCAAGCGAAACCGGCAACAGGATCGAGATCGGAAGCAGCTGGGCAAGCAACGCGCGCGCATCCGGCGAATCCTGGAACGGCGCCAGCCAGCCTTCGTCGGCACGCGTCATCAACGCGGCCGTGACACCGATCATCAGGCCCGCCGCCGTATGGATCGCCATCGCCAAGTAGAAGCCGATGTCCGAGAATGCCTGAGCACCGAATGCATAGCCGGCAGCCGCGAGGAATGCGACGAAACCGGCGTAGCTGACCAGGGCGTGCGCGGCGATGATCGTGCGGCGCTGGCGGCCGAGCGCGAGCAGCATGATCGAGGGTCCGAACGCAAGCCAGGCACTTGCAGTCAGCGGCGACATCCGCCCCGGAACCCCCGAGCCGATCAGCGTGCCATGATCCTCCGTGAAAAGTTGATCGATGCCGAGGTCATAGCCGGCCAGATACTCGAACAATGTCAGCAAGCCGATCAACATAACCAGCGCACCGCAAAGTGCCGCCAGATGCCTCAAAGGCTCGTACCGGAGGGCCGCCCCGGCGATGCCCACTCCGACCAGCGTGAAGCAGATCGCAGTATTGAACTTCATCGTCGACATGCCTGGAACGATCGACTTCAGCGCCGGATAGTCTCCGATCCAGCCGATCATTACCAGGACGCCCAGCGCAGCGAGCAAAGCGCAAAGCGTCAGTTGTAAATGCCGGCTCTCCATCCGGACCCCCTCACCTTCACTGTGCATCAAAGCCCGCAAGCGTCAACCTGCGGTGAACCGCCTGCTGCGGGTGCTAACCGTGGTCCGCCGCAGCATTTTGTCGATCCTTTCAGGAAATATTTGTCAATTTCAGCGACAGTGCGCGCGTGTCGGAGAAACTTACAATCAAACGGACGGACTCGGCCCGGCAATGATCAGGCTGTTCAAACATTATGTCCCGCACACCGTGCTGCTGCTCGGGCTGATGGACTTTGCCGTCCTGCTCTTGGCGGCGGAGGCCGGCTGGGCATTGCGCATCTGGCAGATTGCCGGCGATGCTTCGCCCGACGCCGGGCGCATTCCGCAGCTGCTGACGTTCGCGGTGGCACTGCAGGTGGCGATGATGGCGGTCGGCGCCTACGGGCCGGAGGCGCTGCGATCGATCCGTTTTGCCGTCGCCAGGCTGTGCGTCGCGGTCGCGATCGGCGTGCTGTTCCTGTCGCTGATATTCTTCATGATCCCGGCGATCGCATTCTGGCGCTCCAACCTGTTCTACGCGATGATCTTCGCGATCACCGGCCTCACGGTCCTTCGCCTTCTCCTCGGCCAGACGCTCGGCAGCGAGGCGTTCAAGCGCCGCGTGCTGATCCTTGGGGCGGGCCCGCGCGCGGCCCGGGTTCGGGAACTTGCGGCACGCAAGGATGCCGGCTTCACGATCGCCGGTTTTGTCGCGATGAACGATGGCCCGACGGCAGTTTCCGGCGCGGTCAATCGATCCGACATCGCCAACCTTGCAGCGCATGTGAAGCAGATGGGCGCCAGCGAAGTCGTGCTCGCGCTCGAAGAGCGGCGCAACGCGCTTCCGCTCCAGGATCTGTTGCGCGTCAAGACGACCGGCGTCCATGTCAACGAATTGTCCTCGTTCCTCGAACGCGAGACGGGCCGGGTCGATCTGGACAGCGTCAATCCATCGTGGTTGATCTTCTCCGACGGCTTTTCGGCAGGACGGCGTGTGTCCAGCGCCGGCAAGCGGTTTTTCGACCTGGTTGCGAGCGCCATCCTCCTTATCGTGACCACGCCGCTGGTGCTGGTCACTGCGCTTCTGGTGAAACTGGAAACGCGCGGGCCGGCCTTTTTCCGCCAGAAACGAGTCGGCCTCTACGGCCAGACGTTCGATATCGTGAAGCTGCGTTCGATGCGGCAGGATGCCGAGGTCGGCGGCCTGGCGGTCTGGGCGCAGGAGAATGATCCGCGGATCACGCGCGTCGGGTCGATCATCCGCAAGCTGCGGATCGACGAGCTGCCGCAGACGTGGAGCGTGCTCAAGGGCGAGATGAGCTTCGTCGGACCGCGCCCGGAACGGCCGCAATTCGTCGCCGACCTCGAGAACCGGCTGCCTTATTATGCCGAGCGCCACATGGTGAAGCCGGGCATCACCGGCTGGGCGCAGATCAACTATCCTTATGGCGCGTCGATCGACGATGCGCGCCAGAAGCTCGAATATGATCTCTATTATGCCAAGAATTATACGCCGTTCCTCGATCTGTTGATCCTGCTGCAGACGCTGCGGGTCGTGTTGTGGCGTGAGGGCGCGCGCTGATGATCACCATCATCAGCCTCTGGAGCCACGGCCTGGCCGCGGTGCTGTACAGCGCGCTCGCCTTGTCGTTGCTGCGGCACTGGAAGGGCGATCCGCGCAACATGCGGCTGATCGCCGCCTTCGCCATGACTGCAGTGTGGACGGCGTCGGCCGCACTGCTTGGGCCGGCGCACCCGGTCTCGCTGGTACTGGCGAGCGCACGCACGTTCGCGTTCCTCAGCTTCATGTATTCGATCCTGCGCTCGGCCGAGGAGGATGACCGGCAGCGCGCGGTCAAAATGGTCTATTTCACCGTCGCCGGCGTGATCGGCCTGCAGACCATTGTCGCCGGCATATTGCCGCAGTTCAGCGACACGCCGCCGATCCACGATACGGTGCTGTCGACCGCGCATATGCTCGGGATCATCACTGCTGCGGGGTGCCTGGTGCTTGTGCACAACGTCTATGGCCAGGCCGCGCAGAGCTCGCGCTGGAACATCCGGATGCCGATGATCGGGCTTGCCGGCATGTGGTTGTACGACCTCCATCTCAACACGCTCGGCTATCTCAGCAGCGAGCGCGTCGACGATCTTTACGCGATGCAGGGCGCCATCATGGCGATGCTCGTGCCCGCCTTCGCGCTCGGCAGCCGCGCCGGCAACGACTGGCGGATAAAGCTCTCGCGCGCCGCGACTTTCCAGTCGATCTCGGTGGCCGGCATCCTCGCCTATCTGGTGCTGATGATGTCGGCGAACCGGGTGATCGAGGTGCTGGGCGGCGAGTGGGCGCGGATCGCGCAGCTTAGCCTGGTATTCGCGATCAGCCTCGTCGCGCTGATCCTGCTGCCGTCGGGCAAGGCACGCGCGTGGCTGCGGGTCATGCTCGCCAAGCATCTGTTCCAGCATCGCTACGACTATCGCGAGGAGTGGCTGCGCTTCAACCGGACAATGGGCGTGACCGGCGAGGATGCCGACCCGATCGAGGACCGCGTGGTCAAGGCGATCGCCGATATCGGCGAATCCCCCGCTGCGTTGCTGGTCGTTCCGGACGCAAACTATCGGCTGTCGACGGCTGCGCGGTGGAACTGGGCGTTGAAGGATGCGCGCAGCCACGAAGACGATGCCGAGTTCGCGCGCCTGCTTGAGGCGACTGGTCATATCATCGAGTTCGGTGCAGTCCGCGACGGCATGCTGGCGATCGAGGGACGGCTCGCGATCGTGCCGCAATGGATGACGGCCGACGGCTATGCGTGGGCCGGGGTTCCGCTGATCCACAATGAGCGGCTGGTCGGCTTGGTCCTGCTGACCCATCCGTTCGTCAGGCGCGGGCTCGACTGGGAGGACCTCGACCTGTTCCGAACCGCAGGCATGCAGGCGGCCAGCTATCTTGCCGAGGCGCGCAGCCATCACGCGCTTGCCGATGCCGAAAGGTTCGACGAGTTCAACCGGCGCTTTGCATTCATCATGCACGACATCAAGAATCTGGTCAGCCAGCTCAGCCTGGTCGCGCGCAATGCCGAGCGTCATGCCGAAAATCCGGAATTCCGGGCCGACATGGTCGCGACGCTGCAAAGCTCGGTGAAGAAGATGAACGACCTTCTCGCCCGCCTGTCGCGCACCAATGCGGCCGAGGCGCAGCGGCCGGTGATGCTGCCGCTCGGGCCGCTGGTTGACGGCGTGGTCGCAATCAAGAATCGCGCGCATCCGGTAGATTGCTCGGGCGACGGGCGGCTGGCAGTGCTGGCCGACGGCACGCGCCTCGAACAGGCGCTCGCCCATCTTGTCCAGAATGCGATCGACGCCAGCCCGGACGATGTACCGGTGCAAGTCACGCTCGGCCGCCGCGACGGCGAGGCGACGATCGAGATTGCCGACAAGGGCGAGGGCATGTCGGCCCAGTTCGTCCGTACCCGGCTGTTCCAGCCCTTCGCGTCCACCAAGCAAGGCGGATTCGGCATCGGCGCCTTCGAGGCGCGGACGCTGATCGCCGACATGGGCGGGCGGCTCGAAGTCGAAAGCCAGGAAGGCGAAGGAAGCCGGTTCACCATCCTTTTACCCGCCGCGGACGATTTATCCGCGCAGCTCGAACGGAAGCGCGCATGAACGCCCCAATGAAACCCCCCGTGAATGATGGCGTCAAAGCCAAGCTGCTGATCGTCGAGGATGACGAAGGCCTGCAGCGCCAGCTGCGCTGGGCCTATGACGATTATGAGGTGCTGGTCGCCTCCGACCGCAACGCCGCGATCGACCTGCTGCGATCGCAGGAGCCGGCGGTGGTGACGCTCGATCTCGGCCTGCCGCCCGATCCCGACGGAGTCAGCGAGGGATTTGCCACGCTCGAGACGATATTGTCGCTGAAGCCCGACACCAAGGTCATCGTCGCTTCCGGCCATGGCGCACGCGAAAGCGCGCTTCGGGCGATAAGTTCGGGCGCCTATGATTTCTACCAGAAGCCGGTCGACGTCGATCAGCTGGGCCTGATCGTCCGGCGCGCTTTCCAGCTGCACGGGATCGAAGCCGAGAACCGCCGGCTCGAGGAACGCGCCGGCGATGGCCGCACCGTGCTCGGCACGATGATCACCGCCGCCCCAGAGATGATCAAGGTCGCGCGGACGATCGAGCGCGTCGCCAATACCGACGTTTCGGTGATGCTCCTCGGCGCCAGCGGTACGGGCAAGGAACTGCTCGCCCGCGGCGTCCACGATGCCAGCCGCCGCAGCGCGGGCGCGTTCGTCGCGATCAACTGCGCGGCGATCCCCGAGAATTTGCTCGAGGCCGAGCTGTTCGGCTACGAGAAGGGCGCGTTCACCGGTGCGATCAAGACCACCGAGGGCAAGATCGAGCTGGCCGAGGGCGGCACATTGTTCCTCGACGAGGTCGGCGACATCCCGCTGCCGCTGCAGGTCAAGCTGCTGCGCTTCCTGCAGGAGCGGGTGATCGAGCGGATCGGCGGCCGCAAGACGATCGCGGTCGACACGCGGATCGTCTGCGCCACCCACCAGAATCTCGAGGAAATGATCAAGCAGGCGGCGTTCCGCGAGGATCTGTACTACCGGCTGGCCGAGGTCGTCGTGCGGATTCCGACGCTCGCCGAGCGGCATGGCGACACGACCCTGCTCGCCAAGCATTTCCTCAACATCTTCGCGGCGGAGATGAATCCGCAGGTGAAGGGTTTCGCGGCGAGCGCGCTGACCGCGATCAACGACTGGCCATGGCCGGGCAACATCCGCGAGCTGGAAAACAGGATGAAGCGCGCGGTCATCATGGCCGACGGCAAGCTGATCACCGCCGAGGATCTCGACCTTCCGGCCAGCGACGAAGAGGTGCTTCCGGTCAATCTGAAGACCGCGCGCGAAGCCGCCGACCGCAAGGCGATCCGGCAGGCGCTGGCGCGGACCGAGAATAATATCTCGAACACCGCCAAGCTGCTCGGGATCAGCCGTCCGACGCTCTACGATCTGCTGAAGCAATACGACCTCCAGCCATGAAGCATATACTGGGCCTGACCCTGTTGCTGGCGGCGGGCTGTTCGAACAGTCCGGCCCCCGACGAATCCTACCGGCGCGGCGTCGTCGCGCTCGCCAGCGGCGACGCGCGCACGGCACGCGTCGAATTGCTGAACGTGATCAAGGCCCAGCCCGCCAACAAGGCGGCGCGCATATTGCAGGCCAAAACCTATCTCCAGCTCGGCGACGGGATAGCCGCCGAGTCCGAGCTCGACCGGGCGCGGGCGCTCGGCGTACCCGCCGCGACGATCATGCCGCTCAAGGCGCATGCCGCGCTGATCGAAGGCCGGCCGGCCGACGCGCTGACGTTGCTCGGCACTTTCGGCAGCGGCTATGCCGAATGGATCCGCGCGCGGTCGCAAGACGCCTTGGGCAGTGGCGATGCCGCCGCATCCTATGCGCGAGCGACCGCCTTGGCGCCGAACGACAGCCTGGTCTGGACCGACGCCGCGCGCTTCCAGCGATCGCGCGGCGCGTTGACCGAAGCGATGGCGGCGATCGATAGAGCGATCGCGATCAACCCAAGGAATGTGCCGGCGCTGACACTGCGCGGCGAATTGACCCGCGGCCAATATGGCCTGCGCGCCGCTTTGCCCTGGTTCGACCGCGCGATCGAGGTCGACGACAAGGACGTCAACGCGCGCCTCGAGCGCGCCGCCACGCTCGGCGAGATGGGCGCCACCACCGCCATGCTGGCCGAGACGCGCAAGGTGCTGTCGCTGGCCCCGGGCAATGCGATGGCCTTCTATTTGCAGGCGGTGCTGGCTGCGCGGGCGAATAATTTCGCGCTGGCACGCTCGTTGATGCAGCGGACGCAAGGAAAGCTCGACGGCGAGCCTTCGGCGATGCTGGTGCAGAGCGGGATAGACTATGCGGTCGGCGATCCGAACGAGGCCGCGGCGCGGCTTTCGAACCTGATCGCGATGCAGCCCGACAACCGCAAGGCGCGCCGGCTGCTGGCCGCAGCGCGCTGGAAGATCGGCGATGCGGCCGGAACCGCGGCCGCGCTGAGGCCGCTGACCGACCGGCCCGATGCCGACACTTATAGTCTTACCCTGATGAGCCAGGCGATGGCCAGGCTCGGCGACAGCCAGGCAGCCTCGCAATATCGCGCGCGCGCCGCCGATCTGGGGGGGCGTAGCGCCACCGCGCTGTTCGAAGAACCGGACGATCTGGCTTCGCTGCGCGGCGAAGCGGCGGCAAATCCCGACGATGCGCGCGCGCAGGTCCGGCTGATCCGGGCGTTGCTCAACAGCGGCAACGGTAGCGAAGCATTGAACCGCGCAAAGGCGCTTCGCGATGCCAATCCGGGCGCGCCCGACAGCCATGTACTGGTCGGCGACGCGCTCAGCCAGCAGCAGCAATATCGCGCCGCGGCCGACGCCTATCGCAAGGCTGCGAACATTGCCTTCACCGAAGCGACCGCGATGCGGATCATCGACGCGCTCGACCGCGCCGGCGACGACAGGGCCGCGGGCGAAGTGCTCAATCTGTTCCTGCAGCAGAATCCGCGTAGCGTCTCGGCGCGGCTGCTGCTCGCCAACCGCTTCATGGCCGCGCGCCACTGGAAGGAGGCGGCCGCTCTCTATGAGGATCTGCGCAGGCAAACCGGCAACACCGATGCGATGATGCTCAACAACCTGGCGCTCGCTTATTTCGAGCAGGGCGACCAGACCAAGGCGCTGATGGCGGCAAAGCGCGCCTGGCAGCTCGACCGCGACAATCCGGCCACCGCCGACACGTTCGGCTGGCTTTTGTTCAAGAGCGGCGTCGGCAAGGCGCAGGGTCTCACGCTGATGGAGACGGCGGCGAATGCTGCACCCCAGAGCGACGCGATCAAACGGCACCTGGCGGCGGTGCGGAAGGACTGATTCGCGGGCCGATCGCCGGCCGATTCGGGCAGGGCTAAGTTGATGAAATTGACACTTGCCATGGCCTCGGCCCGGAACTCGCAAAACGCCGGAAAAGGCCAGGCTTCTCCCATCGTTCTTGATATGTTCCATATTGGTCGGGTATCAGGTGATTTCCTACATTGCAATTGGCGGTCGCACCACGGCGGCGGGATTGCGAGTGCGGCTCCAATGTCCGCAATCGGCAGTGGAAGCGGTCATTCCACTCTATGAGCGCGCCAATGTCGAACCGCTAAAACAGAGTTGAACCATGCTCCGCCGACAATGCCTGTGAATGCCGCCGCGAAGGCAAGCAGCACCATTGCTCGAATCAATGCCGCTGCGATTTCGAGGCCGAAGGCCATTGCTATCAGTCCTGCGATCAAGACGGTTATCCCTGCGATCATGAGCGACATGCGAGTGCCGATCCACAGGGCGGTCGTCGAGCTGAGGCGAAGGTCGTTCACTCGTCCAACGATCAACCGGCGGATCCACCACGCCAACACATTCCATGCGAGGATGGCCACGATGATGGGAATTGTCAGGACCTGCTCAAACAAGGAGCCGACGGCATCGGTCCTGCCGAGCGTCACGGTCAGAGCGCCGCCTGCAAGCAGAATAGCCCCAACCATGACGAGCCCCACCGCGCGTCTCGGCGACGAGATTTCGTTCATATCGAGACTATCACATCACATGCGGATGTCCGCAAGGGGTGGAAAATGGACATTGGCGTTATTGGCGGAACTTGCAGCTTGCGGAAATGACTGCTGTCTGTCGTTCGAGATTGGAATCAGCCGTCACCGTCACTGCATTCAATATCGGTCGGTTCGCCCATGCGACGGACCAGCGCCTTCACCTGCGGATAATCCATGTTCAGTCGGTGCAAGGGATAAATCGGCCTACCGTTGGCCTTATCGACTTCAACGCCTGCGCAACAAAAGCAAACTGCAATCTCACCAAGCTTCCGGTGCTTTGCATCGAAATACTGAAAGAAATGATGCGGTATGAAACACGCTGCCATGGGTTCTTTTCCGTAGTTTTCATTCCAGATCAGTGACTTTTCAAGTGTTTCGCGTTGGTCGGCGGTGAGCTTATGGCCATTCGCCGGTGCAAGGATCAGATGACCATTAGGGTCGTTTTGCTCAGTATCTATAAACAGGCGAACCTCGGTAGCGTTGGGGAAGATACGGATTACATGTTCTGTGCCGGCTGCTTGTTCCGCCCCGGTGCTCACGGAAGTGCAGCCTTGGCTTACGACTGAAAGCCCCAACAGGATCAAAGTCCAAATCGCCTTCATCGCCGCCCCACTATTTTGAGAGTATCGCAATCCTAACAGCAAAGGTTTATCGGCGGCAACCAGCGGCTGCAGCCATCATCGGCTGTTAATCCGCAAATGTCCGCAATGGGTGGCAAGCGGGCATTCAACCGCACCGAGACCGGGTCTCGAACACCGCTTCGTGCCAATAACTAATCGGATCACAAAACCATTGGCGATTTGAGGCTGTCTCGAACTTTGCAAGTTGTCGCATGTCCACACGGTAACGATGACACAGCGCAAGGAGGGACCTCAAATCCGAGTCTCCTGGCCGACGCTTAAGTTTTACGACTAAGCCGCGTTCGTATTCTCCTTTGAAGCTCTCGACGCAGGGAATGCGCTCCAACCACTCAAAGAATGCTCGCTCATCATCGTGATACCCGAATCTGACGCCGGTATCCATCTGATCGAGCGTTAGGATCGCAGTTTTCATGCTTACTTGTCGCGAAGTTTCCTAATGTCCGCAATGGGTGGAAAAGAGACATTACCCGTGGCAGTCGTAAGCAATGCGACCGGACGCCGAACCTGATCTAAAGATTTCTGGCTTGTCTGTCTGGGTGACCGGACGGGAGTTCCCCGGAAACCTCGACCAATTCGATGGGAACTGGCTGAATGTAGAGGCGCGCGTGGCCGCCAATCGCACAAAGGTCGAATGTGCCGGGTCGATCCTCATGGCATCAGATTTTCGGCGGTTTCGAGATGAACTTACCGCTATCGACACGACTTTGGCTGGAGAGGCAACGCTTGCGGGCTACGAGCCCAACTTGAAGGTCACATTGACGATGCGGTCCCTAGGGCACTTGGAGTGCAGCGTCGAAATTACTCCTGATCATCTCAGCGAATTTCACCGGTTCTCCTTCGAACTGGATCAGTCGTATCTGCCAGGTGTGATTAGTTCCTGCGAAGGGATTCTTGCTCGTTATCCAGTGATTTGAGCCAAGTGAGGCGAATGTCTGCAATGGGTCGAAAGCGGACCTTCCAAGTCTCTAAAAACCCCCGCTTGTCACGCGTTCGAGGCGCCATTATTCCATCGTAGCGGTCCATTGCGGGGCGGTCCGGTTTCCCGCAGCCGCGCCAGTTCGACGTGAATATGACAGTGTGTTCCGGGGGGCGCCACCATGTTCGACGATTGTATCGGCCGTCATGCGGCTGCCATTCCGGAGCGCACCGCCATCCTATGGAAAGGCGGCAAGGTGAGCTTCGCAAAATTCGAAGCCGACATCGGCCGCGCTGCCTATGAATTGCGGGACCTGCAGGTCGCGGCAGGCGAATCGGTCGCGGTCGCGCTTGGCAATACCTATCTGGAATGGGTGGCGGTCATGGCCCTGGCGCGGCTCGGGATAGCGAGCGCCCCTGCTGCGGATACGCAGTCCAGATACACGATAAGTGATCGCATCGAAAACCGCGCCGGCCAATCCGTGCTGATGGTCGACGAGGCGTGGACGACACGGGTGCTCGAGGGTCCCGATCGCGCCGTGCCTCGCGTCGCGGTCGATCCCGACGCGCTGGGCAGGGTTTTCCGGACGTCAGGGACGACGGCCGCGCCGAAGCGCGTCGGCATGAGCTGGCGCGCGATCGACGCCATGATTGCCGGATCAGCCGAGGCTTATGGTCAGACGTCCGGGCCCTGGTATTTAACGACGGGGCCGCACACGTCGTTCGAATTCGACCTTGCGCTGACCGCCTGGCGATGCGGACATACCGTCGCGACCGGGATGGCAGCGATACCGGACAACATCCTGGCGATCAGGCCAAGTTTGCTGGCTCTGCTTCCAGTCCACATCGGCTTCCTGCTCGACAGCTTGCCCGCCGGTCTGTCGAAATGGCCGCTCCGCATCGTAACCGCCGGGGCGCCGATGCCGGACAGGCTGGCGCGGGAAACGATAGCCCGACTGACCGCTGATCTGGTCATCCAATATGGCAGCACGGAAACGGCCGGGATTGCATCGGCGCCATGGCAGGTGATGGCGGGCGTCCGGGGTGCCGCCGGCGTCTTGCGGCCCGGCTGTTACGCGCGCGCGCTCGACGAGCGAGGCCGCCCGCTTCCGCCGGGCGCGAACGGCCGGCTCTCGTTCAGGACAAACCAATTGGCGGATGGCTATCTCGGCGATCCGGCGCTGACGGCCGAGCAATTCCAAGGCGGTTGGTTCGTTTCGAACGACTTCGGCCATGTCCGGCAGGACGGATTGCTGGTGATCGAGGGCCGCATCGACGACGTGATGAACCTTGGCGGACACAAGACCATGCCGGCGATCATAGAAGACGCCCTGTCGACGTATCCAGGCATCGGCGAAGTGGTCGCATTCGCAATCCCCACCCAGTCCGGCCTGGACAGCTGTGGGTTAGCGATTGTCCGGGATGCGGACTTCGATCCTTCCGGGCTGAGAAAGGCGTTGGGGAGGCGCCTGTCGCCGTTGCAGACGATCAGATGGTTTGTGTGCGATGCGATCCCGCGCAACGAAAGAGGCAAGGTGGATCGCAACCGCCTGCGGGCCAGTCTGCTCGGGGAAGCGGGTGAGGGGCGGAAGCTGAAAGCGCGATAGTCGCCGCATCTGCAGGCTCCACCCTATTGCATGAACCATCCGTGGCTGACGACGATCGACTGGCCGGTCAGCGCGTTGGTCGGGAAGGCGGCGAGGAACAAGGCGGTCTGGGCGACATCGTCGACGGTGGTGAATTCGCCGTCGACCGTTTCCTTGAGCATCACGTTCCTGACGACGTCCGCCTCGCTGATGCCGAGTTCCTTCGCCTGTTCGGGGATCTGCTTTTCGACGAGCGGGGTGCGCACGAAGCCGGGGCAGATGACGTTCGAGCGGACCCCATGTTCGGCGCCTTCCTTGGCGACGACCTTGGCAAGGCCGATCAGCCCGTGCTTGGCGGTGACATAAGGCGCCTTGAGCAGCGATGCTTCCTTGGAATGGACCGAGCCCATGTAGATGATAGTGCCGCCGCGACCCTGGGCGTACATGTGCCTGAGGCAGGCGCGCGTCGTCAGGAACGCGCCGTCGAGATGGATCGCCAGCAGTTTCTGCCAGTCGGCAAATTTGAAGTCGACCAAAGGCGAGACGATCTGGATGCCGGCGTTCGACACCAATATGTCGATCCCGCCCAGCTTTGCCGCCACCGCCTCGATGCCGCTGTCGACCTGGTCCTCGCGGGTGACGTCCATCGCCACGCCCATCGCGCGCGCACCCGTGGCGTCGAGTTCGGACGCGGTCGCGGATGCGGCATCCAGGTTGAGATCGGCGATCGCGACCTTCGCGCCGGCATCGAAATAGGTCCTGGCGATTTGCTTGCCGATGCCGCTGGCGGCTCCGGTGACGATTGCTACCTTGTCCTGCAGGGTCATTTCGGATGCTCCTTGGGTGATTTGGCGGGCGGCGGCTTCGGCCGTGGCGTGGTGAAATCATAGACCGCAATGCCTTCGGCGCAGGTCGGAAGTTCGAGGACTTCACGGTGGCTCAGGGTCTTGACGGCGTCGCGGTGCCCGTCCCGCCAATGCTGTTCCATGGTCCGGCGCGAGAATTCGAAGTCCTTGGCCTGCCCCTCATAGGCCTCGGACCGATAGATGAGCTGCGCGATGCCATAGACGGCGGTGCCACCCGCCTCGGCGAGCAGCTTGGCTTCGGGCAGCGCCTTGAGCTTTTCCGGCATCTTCGCGAGCAGCTCGTTCATGGCGGCGCGCATCCGCTGCATGCTGCGGAACTGGTCGGTTGCGGCGCGGGTGCGGCTCGAATATTGGATCTCCTTCATCCGCACCGCGACCTCGCCGAGATCGCGCGGCAGTGCGCCACGCGCGCTCCACAGGTCGACCTGGAAGACCAAGGTATCGAGATGCGAGGGCGCCGACAGCACCCAGTCGAGCGGGGTGTTCGAGACCAGGCCTCCATCCCAGTAAAATTCGCCGTCGATCTCGATCGGTGGGAATGCCGGCGGCAGCGCGCCGCTCGCCATGACATGCTCGGGGCGGATGACGCAGGATGCATTGTCGAAATAAGCGAAATTGCCGCTGCGTATCTCGACCGCGCCGACGCTGAAGCGCGTGTCTTTGGCATTGATTCGGTCGAAATCGACCAGCCGCTCGAGCGTCGTCTTGAGTGCCGACGTATCGTACCAGCTCGTCGCCGAGGCTGTCCCCCTCGGCTCGAGATAGGGCGGCGGAATGCGCGGCGCGAAGAAGCCGGGGATACCGTTGAGCATGACCTCCGCTGCGAAGGCCTGGTTGAGCCAGGCGCGCGCGGTCCCGCCATCGAACAGGCCGGACCACCAGGCAGTGATTCCGCCGTCGCCATGGTCGCTGACAAGCTCCCAGAACTGACGCAGCCTGTCCACCCGCGATTCGGCCGGATTGCCGGCGATGATCGCGCCGTTGACCGCGCCGATCGAGATGCCCGATATCCACGTCGGCTCGACGCCGTGTTCGAGCAAAGCCTCATAGACGCCGGCCTGATAGGCGCCGAGCGCGCCGCCGCCCTGCAGCACCAAAGCGACGCTTTCGAACGGCGTGGTTTGCCGCCGCCGCCGCTCGGCAGGCGCGCGAAAGGAGCTGCTCATATTCGGGCTCTGGCGCGGCTGGCGATGCCGTTACGCATATCGTCCTGAAGCAGCCTTTGTCGGAGGAGGCGACGCGCCAAGCGCATAAGAGCCCACGCGTTTTGCTGCAACGCAATATTGCTGTGCCCGAATCTTAAAACCCTCCGCTTGTCACGGCTTCGGCGCTCCTCTATCTGTCGCGTCCTTAGCCACGGGGGGCAGGGTCCCGCGGACATCGCCACCGAAGACCCTTTGCCGCAGCCAGAAATCCTTTCCGAAACCTCCTTGATCGACCGGCTCCGCGCCCAGGGCGGGCGCCGCTCGCTCGGCATAGTGCTGGCGCTGCTGATCGAGGCGCTGATCCTGCTGATGCTGGTGTTCTCGCTCGGCACGTGGAAGCCCCCCGGTAAGAAAGAGGGCGACATCACCGTGGTGACGCTGGCGTCGGACGAGCCCGCGGAGAAAGAGGCCGAACCGAAAAGCGAAAAAAAGGCGCAGCCGGAGAAGCGGCCCGAGGCGAAGCAGCCGGAGAAACAGCCGCCGGTGCCGCAGCCACCGGCGCAGCCGAGGGTCGTGCCGGTGGTGCCGCCGATCATGCCGACGAAGTTCGACCTGCCGCGCGCCGCCGAGGCGCCGCCGACCCCCGCCCCGCCGGCCCCGCCCGCGCGGCCGAAGCAGGCCTATGGGCCGCCGAACACCGGTGGCCCGGCCTCGCGCGACAGCGAGCGGGTCGGGACGATGCCCAACGGCGAGCCGCTTTACGCGGCCGAATGGTATCGCGAGCCCGGGGACGACGTGCTTGGCCCCTATCTTTCCACCGCCAAAGGGCCGGGCTGGGGCCTGATGGCCTGCCGCACCGCGCCCGACTATCGCGTCGAGGATTGCGTCGGCCTGGACGAATATCCGAACGGATCGCAGATCAACCGCGCGATCATCGCCGCGGCATGGGAATTCAGGGTCCGGCCGCCGCGGCTCGGCGGCAAATATCTGGTCGGCAGCTGGGTGCGGATCAGGATCGATTACGGGATCAAGCGTGAGGGGTATGCGCCCTAGGCACTTTCGCGGATTGAAAGCGGAAGGCGCAGCCAGTTCAGCGTTGCTTCTTAGCCGTGGTCGCGGTGAAGTCGGGGTCCTTGTTCGCAACCCAATCGACGAATTTGCGCACCGCGGGGTTGGTCAGCAAGGCCTCCACGTCGTTGCCATGGCGCTGCAGTTCCGAATTGGTGAAATTGGCGATCAGCGTCTGCTGGCAGACGGGGTGCATCGGAACGACATCGCGCCCGCCGCGACTTTTGGGAACGGGGTGGTGCCAGATTATGGTCTCGCCGGTCGGCCGGCCGCAAAGCCAGCAAGGCACCGCTGCCGCCGGAGCCTCCTTGTCGCGATGCAGGTCTTCATAGGGACCATGTTTCGAATGTTTGCGGGCCATGCGTCCACCTGAATTGCCGAGACTTGCGCCGCCCACCATAGCGTCGCGGCCGAAGCCGGTCATCCCGCCGGTTGTTCCGCCGGCGGTTCCTGCTGAATGATCCAGCTGTGGCTTTCGGTGACGCGCGACCGGGTCGGCCGGCCTTCGGAATCCAGCGCCGGCGCGAAGCGGTAGCGGCGCAGGATCAGCCGGCAGGTATTTTCATCCAGCACCGGATAGCCGCTCGTTTCAGTGACCCGGCAGTCATCGACACGACCGTCACTCTCGACCGCGAAAATCACCGACACCGTTCCCCCCACGCCCTCTTCGCCCGCCCGGCGCGGATAATCGGAATCCTTCAAATGGCCTTTTAGCTTGCGCGGAGGTGTGCCGCGTCTTCGTCCGCCGCCGTCGCCGAGACCGCCCGTGCCGGAGCCTGTCCCCGATCCGATGCCGCCGCTGCCGGTGCCAAGCCCAGGCAGGTCGGCGGTGCCGGTGGTCCGGTCGCTTCCAGCGGCGGCGTCCATGACAGCGGCGGGGGTTGGAGGTATGATCAACGGCACAATGGGCATGGGCGATACGATTTCCGCAGCACGCGACCGGATGTTGGCCGGAGCGGCGGCGCCCTCCGGTCCGGTCGTCTTTGCCGGAGCGGCAATGGAAACTGGCGGTGGAATCGCCTCCGGTGTCAGCTGAAATACCTTGAGCGGCTCGACCGCCGGCCCCGGCGGTTTGCTCCAGAACACGGCCAGCAATATATAGGCGAGGAATGCCTGCAGGACCGCGGTTGCCACCGCCGCCTTGAGCCGATCGGTCCGGCTTATTCCTTCGTTTCGCATCACAAGCTGGCTGCACGACATAGGATTCGCGTGTCGACAACGCAGGAGGCCAAGCGGATGTCCGCAACGGGCCCGGGCGCCTGTCAGGCGCCCAGCGCTTCGGCTTTTTCGGCGAGTTCTAACCAGCGTTCTTCGGCCGTGTCGCGCTCCTGCCGCGCTACGTCGATCGCTTCCGTGAGCGCGGCGAAGCGATTGGGGTCGCGGGTGTAGAGGTCGGGGTCGGACAGCAACGCCTCGTCACGCGCGATGGCAGCTTCCAGTTCCTCGATGCGACCGGGGAGCAGGTCGAGGTCGCGCTGGTCCTTGTAGGTGAGCTTGGTCTGCACTTTGGGTTTGGCGGCAAGCGCTGCGGTCGCGGCGGGCTTGGCCGAAGATCGTTGCGGCGTACGTTTGCGCTGCCAATCCTCATAGCCGCCGGCGACGACGTCGACACGCCCCGAACCGTCGAGGCCCAGCGTGACGGTGACCGTCCGGTCGAGGAAGTCGCGGTCGTGGCTGACCACCAGCACGGTGCCGTCATAGTCGGCGATCACCTCCTGGAGCAGGTCGAGCGTTTCGAGGTCGAGGTCGTTGGTCGGCTCGTCGAGCACCAGCAGGTTCGACTTGCGCGCGAATTCGCGCGCCAGCAGCAGGCGCGAGCGTTCGCCGCCCGACAATGTCCCGATCTTCGCGTCGACGAGGTCGGGCGTGAACAGGAATTCCTTCAGATAGCCCTGGACATGTTTCCTGGTGCCGCGGACATCGATCCAATCGCCGCCGTCGGCGAGCACATCCCGGATCGTCTTGGCCGGGTCGAGCAGCTTGCGCTGCTGGTCGATGACGATTCCGTTGAGCGTCTTGGCGCGGCGGATCTTGCCCGCGTCGGGCGCGATCTCGCCCGTGAGCAGCCGGAGCAACGTGGTCTTGCCCGTGCCATTGGCGCCGACGATGCCGATCCGGTCGCCGCGCTGGATGCGCAGGCTGAAGTCGCGGATGATCGCACGGTCACCGAAATATTTGCTGACCTGTTCGGCATCGATGACGGTCTTGGTCTTCACATCGTCATTGTCTAACCCGAGCTTGGCAGTGCCCGCCGGCCCGAGCATCGCGGCGCGCTGCGCGCGCATCTGCTGCAGCTTGGCAAGCCGGCCCTGGTTGCGGCGGCGGCGCGCGGTGACGCCGCGTTCGAGCCAGTGCAGTTCGAGCTTGAGCTTGGCGTCGAGCTTCTCGGCGGCGCGCGCTTCCTCGGCATAGACCTGCTCGGTCCAGGCCTCGAAGCCGCCGAAGCCGATTTCGGCGCGCCTGATCTGGCCGCGATCGAGCCACAGGCTCGACCGGGTGAGGCGCTTGAGGAAGGTACGGTCGTGGCTGATCGCGATGAACGCGCCGGTGTAGCGGCCGAGCCAATCCTCGAGCCAGGCGATCGCGGCAAGATCGAGATGGTTGGTCGGCTCGTCGAGCAGCAGCACCTGCGGATCCATGGCGAGCGCGCGGGAAATCGCCGCTCGACGCCGCTCGCCGCCCGAAGCGGTCGACGCCGGCCGGTCGAGATCGACGCCGATCTGGCCCGCGATCGCATCGACCGCATGCACCGGCGGTGCGTCCTGACCGTGCAGGGCGAAGTCGCGCAGGGTATCGAAGCGGTCTACCGCCGGGTCCTGCTCGAGCAGCACGACCTTGATTCCCGGCTGGATCGTCCGCCGTCCCTCGTCGACGTCGATCGTTCCGGCGAGGCATTTGAGCAATGTGGTCTTGCCGGCGCCGTTGCGCCCGATCAGCGCCAGCCGGTCGCGCTCGCCGATAAACAGGCTGAGCCCGCGGAACAGCCAGCCGCTGCCCTGGACCAAGCCGAGATTTTCATAGCTCAGGACGGGCGCGGCCATGGCGGGCGATTACGGTCCTATGGCGATCGCCGCAATGGCCGGCGGTGCACATCCGACACAGTATGATTCCCGAATTTCCGCCGCTTATGCTTACGCTTGCCCCACCCCGCCATTCATGGCCTATTCAATGGCGTCTACCTATCGGGGCCGCGTGACGAGAGTAGAGCGTTGATGAGATTGATTATCCTTGTGATCGCCGCGGTTGGCACCGTCGCGGCAGCTCCGGCAGTGTCGCGTCCGCACAACCGCGGCCAGAATGGTCCTTTCGAGGCGACGCAGCAGGGCCGGGTAATGCCGCTGCGCGAGATCGAATCGATGATCATCCCGCGCATGCGCGGCGCCGACTATCTCGGCCCCGAACTTTACGCCGAAACCAGCCGCTACCGGCTCAAATTCCGCCGCGGCGACCGCGTGATCTGGATCGACGTGGACGGCCGGACAGGACGTATCGTCGGCAAGACCGGAGACTGAGCCAGGCGCCCTTGCATCCTGGCCGCGCGCGCCCGAAATGAAACCATTGGCTTTCGTACCGGTTCGAGAGGTAAAATGCCCGTTTCCGGCGTGACAAAGAAAGAGGGAGTGCGATGCGGGTCTTGATCGTCGAGGACGAACCCAATCTTGGCCGTCAGCTTCGTGCGACGCTCGAGGGGGCCGGCTATGCCATTGACCTCGCCACCGACGGCGAGGACGGCCATTATCTCGGCTCGACCGAAAGCTATGACGCGATCATTCTCGATCTCGGCCTGCCCGAAATCGATGGGCTGACCGTGCTCGACCGCTGGCGCAAGGAAGGGATCAAGGTCCCGGTCCTCGTCCTTACCGCGCGCGACAGCTGGTCCGACAAGGTCGCGGGCCTCGATGCCGGCGCCGATGATTATCTCGCCAAGCCGTTCCAGACCGAGGAATTGATCGCGCGGCTGCGCGCATTGATCCGCCGCGCATCGGGCAATTCGAGCTCGGAGCTGACCGCGGGCGAGGTGCGGCTCGACACGCGCTCGGGCAAGGTGACGCTCGACGGCGAACCGGTGAAGCTCACCGCGCAGGAATATAAATTGCTGTCCTATCTGATGCATCACAAGGGCAAGGTGGTGTCGCGCACCGAGCTGATCGAGCATATCTACGACCAGGATTTCGATCGCGATTCGAACACGATCGAAGTGTTCGTGACGCGCATCCGCAAGAAGCTGGGCCAGGAGGTCATCACGACCATCCGCGGCCTCGGCTATTCGCTGGAAGAACCCGCTGCCTGATCTTCTACGCGCGACCGTCGGACCAGGCGTGAGCGAGACATTATGAAATTCCCGCTTCGATGGCCGTTCGGGCGAGGGTCGACGGGGTCGCTGGCGCGCCGCATCATCACCGTCGCGGCATTGTGGATCGCTATCCTGCTCGGCTTCGGCGGCTTCGCGCTCGACCGGCTGCTGACCTCGGCAATCAGCCGCAATTTCGATTCGCAGCTCGAGTTCGAACTGAACGCGCTGATGGCGGCGGCCGAGATCGGGCCCGACGGCGAAGTGCTGCTCAACCGCCCGCTCGCCGACCAACGCTTCCTCGAACCTTATTCGGGGCTCTATTATCAGATCACCGGCGACCAGAAGGCGGCGCCGGGCGACCAGGATCTGCAGGATCTCCCCTCGCGCTCCTTGTGGGATCGCAAGCTGATCGTCGAGGGCGCGCACCGCGACGTCCAGCGCCATTTCTACGACAGCAAGGAATTCCCCGAGGAGACGTTGCGCGTCGTCGAGCGCGACGGACTGCTGCCCGGATCGAAGGTCCGCTGGCGCTTCCAGATCGCGCAGAGCCGAGTCACGCTCGACGAGCAGATTGCGGTGATCCGGCGGACGATGATCCGGTCGTTCGTCATCCTCGGCCTCGGGCTGATCGTGCTCGCTGCGCTCCAGGCCTCCTACGGGCTGTGGCCGCTGCGCCGCGTCCGGCGAGCCATCGCGGAGATCAGGTCGGGCGAAAAATCGCGCATCGACGAACGCCTGCCGCTCGAGATCGAGCCGCTTGCCGCCGAACTCAACCAATTGCTCGAACATAATGAGCTGCAGGCCGAGGAGGCACGCCGCCACGCGGGCAATCTCGCGCATGCGCTGAAGACGCCGCTGACCGTGATCACCAATGCCGCGACCGCCAATGATCCCGATCTCGCCAACACGGTGTGCCGCGAAGTCACGATCATGCGCCGCCAGGTCGACCACCACCTTGCCCGCGCGCGCGCGATCGGGCGCCGCTCGGATGCCCAGGCGCGCGCGGCGATCTGGCCTTCGCTCGAAGCGGTCGAACGCGCGATGAGCCGCCTCTATGAGCATGTGACGGTCGACCTTGCCGGCGACAAGGACGCAGCGGTCAGGGTCGAGCGCCAGGACCTCGACGAAATGCTCGGCAATCTGATCGAGAATGCCGCCAAATATGGCCGTGGCCGCGTGTTCGTCACCGTCAAGAAGGGCGGCCCCGCGGCGATCATCGAGGTCGAGGACGACGGGCCGGGCATTCCGGCCGAAGAGCGCAGCAGCATCTTCGATCGCGGCGTTCGCCTCGACACCGGCAAGCCGGGAACGGGTCTCGGCCTCGCCATCGTGCGCGACGTCGCCGAAATCTACGGCGGATCGATCGAGCTGGACGAGAGCGAGGATCTTGGCGGATTGCTGGCAAGGCTGAAATTACCCCCAACGCGCTGAGATCGGGCTTCGATCTTGCGTTTCGCGGGCCGAGCGCGCATTTCGCGCGGGTGACCGCGACCGTCCATCCGATCCGCGCGACCAGCGCGCCCTCGCTCGAGCCGATGATGCAGCTCGTCGCCGCCGACCTCAACCACGTCAACAGCGTCATCCTCGAGCGGATGCAGAGCGACGTCATCCTGATTCCGGAGCTGGCGGGACATTTGATCGCTGGCGGCGGCAAGCGCATGCGGCCGATGCTGACCTTGGCCTGCGCGCGGCTGCTCGATTATGCGGGCTCGCGTCACCACAAGCTCGCCGCCGCGGTCGAGTTCATCCATACCGCCACCCTGCTCCACGACGACGTCGTCGACGGGTCTGGGCTGCGGCGCGGCCGGCGCACCGCCAACATCATCTGGGGCAATCCGGCCAGCGTGCTGGTCGGCGATTTCCTGTTCAGCCGCAGCTTCGAGCTGATGGTCGAGGACGGCAGCCTCAAGGTATTACGCATCCTGTCGCGCGCGTCGTCGATCATCGCCGAGGGCGAGGTCGACCAGCTGACCGCGCAGCGCCGTGTCGAGACCAGCGAAGACCATTATCTGGGCATCATCAGCGCCAAGACCGCGGCCTTGTTCGCCGCCGCCTGCCGGATCGCGGCGGTCGTTGCCGAGCAGGACGACGCCGTCGAGGAAGCGCTCGATGCCTATGGCCGCAACCTCGGCATCGCCTTCCAGCTGATCGACGATGCGATCGATTATGCATCGGATGCCGAAACGATGGGCAAGGGCGTCGGCGACGATTTCCGCGACGGCAAGGTCACGCTCCCGGTCATCCTGTCACACGCCCGCGGCGACGCGGCGCAAAAGCGATTCTGGCGCGAGGCGATGGAAGGGCAGCGGACCTCCGACGAGGATCTGGCCCAGGCCATATCGCTGTTGAAGCAGCATGGCGCGATCGAGGATACGATCGAGCGCGCGCGCCATTATGGCCGCCGCGCGGTGGATGCGCTCGACGCCTTTCCGGCGGGGAAGGCCAAGGCCGCGCTCGTCGAGGCCGTCGAATTTGCGATTTCGCGGGCCTATTGAAGCCCGACCTTCCGATCCACCTTGTACTGCCGGACCTGCTTGTGGCGCTCGGCACGTCGAGCAACGCCGTGCTGGTCGCTCCGCCGGGCGCGGGCAAGACCACAGCAGTCGCGCCGGCATTGCTCGATCAGGACTGGTGCACCGGGCAGGTCCTGCTGCTGTCACCGCGGCGGCTGGCGGCGCGCGCTGCGGCCGAGCGGATGGCCGAGCTGGCCGGAGAAAAGGTCGGCGAGACGATCGGCTATGCTACCCGGCTCGACAGCCGGCGTTCGGCACGCACGCGGATCCTGGTCGTGACCGAAGGCATTTTCCGCAACCGCATCGAGTCCGACCCGGAGCTGGACGGCATCTCGGCGCTGCTGTTCGACGAGATCCACGAGCGCAGCCTCGACAGCGACTTCGGCCTCGCGCTGGCGCTGGACGTGCAGCAGGCGCTGCGGCCGGAGCTGAGGATATTGGCGATGTCGGCAACGCTCGACGGCGATCGTTTCGCGGCGCTGATGGGCGGCGCGCCGGTGATCAGGAGCGAAGGCCGCGCTTTCCCGCTCACGATTCATTACGCCGGTCGCGATCCGGCGCGCCGCATCGAGCAGGAGATGGCGGCGGCGATCAGGCGCGCGCTGGCCGACGAGGATGGCGATTTGCTCGCATTCCTCCCCGGTGTCGCCGAAATCGAGCGAACCGCGGAGGCCTTGAGCGCACTTCCGACCGACATCACGATGCATCGGCTGCACGGATCGATCGAACCGGCCGCGCAACAGGCGGCGATAAGACCGGGTCCGCAGCGCAAGGTCGTGCTGGCTACGTCGATCGCCGAAACCAGCCTTACCATCCCCGGCGTCCGGATTGTTGTCGACAGCGGCCTTGCGCGCCGTCCGCGCTATGACCGGGCCGCAGGGTTGACGCGGCTTAGCACCGAGCGGGCGAGTCAGGCGGCGATCACGCAGCGCGCAGGCCGGGCAGCCCGGCAGGCACCCGGCATCGTTTATCGGTTGTGGGAGGAAGCCGCGACCACGAGCCTGCCGCGCTTCGACCCGCCCGAGATATTGGAAGCGGACCTGAGCGCATTGGTGCTGGATTGCGCTTTGTGGGGCGTCGCCGATCCCGGCAGCCTGCGCTGGCTCGACCCGCCGCCGCTCGCCGCGATCGATGAAGCGCGCAAGCGGCTGTCGGCGCTGGAGGCGATCGATGGCGACGGCCGGGCGACCGATCATGGCAAGGCGATCGCAGCGCTGCCGCTGCCGCCGCGGCTCGCGCATATGATCATTGCCGCCGATGCACGCGGCTGGCGCAGGACCGCGGCCGAAGTCGCCGTCTTGCTGTCGGAGCGCGGGCTTGGCGGCAATGATGCCGACCTCGAACCGAGGCTGCGGCGCTGGCGCGGCGAGCGCGGCGGGCGCGCCTCCTCGGCGCGTGCGCTTGCCGCGCGATGGTCCGCTTTCGGCAAGGAGACGCGCGATGTCGAGGCGCCGATCGGTGCCTGTGTCGCACTCGCTTATCCGGACCGGCTGTCGAAGCGGCGCGGCGGTGACGGCGCCGACTGGATATCGGTTGGCGGCCGCGGCTTCCGGCTCGACCCAACCAGCCCGCTGGCGCGCGAAACATGGCTGGCGGTTGCCGAGGTCAGCGGCGTAGCGGCCGGCGCGCGGATCCTGTCCGCGGCGCCGATCGAACAGGCGATGGTCGAAACCCTGTTCGCGGACCGGATCGCCAGCGGAACCTCGGTCGAGTTCCTCGCCGAGACTGGCGGCGTGCGCGCGACGCACGGCCGGCGGCTCGGCGCGATCCAGCTGTCGGGCGGAGCCGATGCGCGCGCCGACCCGGACGCAGTCGCCGCGGCGCTTGTCGAAGGAGTCCGTACGCATGGCATATCGCAGCTGCCGTGGAGCGACGCCGCGCGGTCATTACGCCTCCGCACCGCCTTTGCGCGGCGTTTCGAGCCGGCCTTGCCCGATTTGTCCGACGAGTTTCTGCAAGCCAGCATCGACGAATGGCTGCCGCTGCTGGTTACCGGCAAGCGGCGCCTTTCGGAGGTGGATCCCGGCGCGCTCAGCGGCGTGCTCGAGGCACTGCTCGGCTGGGAAGGCCGCAAGACTGTCGATCGGCTGGCTCCGCCGCAGTTCGACGCACCGGCCGGGAGCAGCCACGCGATCAACTATGGCGCCGAGGCGGGGCCGACCGTCACGGTGCGGGTCCAGGCTTTGTTCGGGCTTGCCGCGCATCCATCGGTCGCCGGCGGTGCGGCGCCGTTGGTGCTGAGCCTGACCTCGCCGGCCGGCCGGCCGATCCAGACCACGCGCGACCTGCCCGGTTTCTGGTCGGGAAGCTGGGCCGACGTTGCCAAGGAAATGCGCGGCCGCTATCCGAAACATCCTTGGCCCGAGAATCCGGCTGCGGCCGACCCGACGCTCAGGACCAAGCGTGCGAGCAACCGGGGCGCTTGACTGGATCGAGGCGATTGTCCACCTGCGAAAAACATCAAGAGGTGGAACTATGACGGCACGCATCTACAAGCGACCCAAGAATGCGATGCAGTCGGGCAGGGCGCACACCCAGGACTGGGTGCTCGAATTCGAATCCGCGCACCGCAAGCGCCCCGACCCGCTGACCGGCTGGGCCGGCGGCGCCGATACGCAGGAGCAGGTGATCCTGAGCTTCCCGAGCCTCGATGCAGCAAAGGCCTATGCCGACAAATATGGCATTTCCTGCCATGTCGTGCCCACGAGTGAGCCCAAGCTGAAGCTTCAAGCCTACGCGGACAATTTCAAGTAGGCGGAGGGTAACGTCTCCCCTCCCGCTCGCGGGAGGGGCCGGGGGTGGGCTTCACACCAATCGCGGCTAACGACTGCCCACCCCTTAATCCCCTCCCGCAAGCGGGAGGGGAGATTAGGTGTAATCAAACACCTAAAACGCCAGGATCGCGGCGATGAGCAGCAGGATCAGGATCAGTGGATAGGCCAGCGCAAGGCCCAGCGCCGCGCGCGGTGCGAAGCCCTTCCAGACAAGGAAAGCCGATGGGCCGATCGTCGCGGCGAACAGTGCGGACATAAGGACACCCGCAATGACGTCCAGACCCCGCGTCGCAGGATCGGAACCGGAGAAAAAGGTCGCATAAGCGAACAGGAGCCAGACCAGAGCGCCGAGCGCGCAGATCAGGATCGTCGCGGTTCGCATCTCAGCCGGCGCCTTCGGTCCGCAGGAGATCGCCGGCGAGCAACAGCAACAGCTTGACGTCCATCGCCATGCCTTCGGCGCGTTTGGCCGCGACAAACGAGGATAGCTGCGTGAGCGGCACGCGGTGCACGATGATGTCCTCGCCATGCACACCGCCGCCCTCGCCGACCTTGGTCAGGCCCTCGGCGCGCAGCAATGTGAAATATTCGGACACCATTCCAGGCGAAGAATAATATTCGCCAAGGCTGACGACACGCTCGGCGCGATAGCCGGTCTCCTCCTCCAACTCGCGGAGCGCCGCCGTCTCGACCGCTTCGCCTTCCTCGTCGTCGCCGACCAGACCGGCGGGCAGCTCGAGGCAGGCCCGGCCCAGCGGCACGCGAAATTGCTCGACCAGCAGCACATCGCCGTCGACGATCGCGAGGATCACCGCTGCTTTGACGCCGCGCGTGCGCGAGACATATTCCCAGCGCCCCCGGCGCTTGGCAGCAATGAACTTGCCCTGCCAGACGATCTCCTCGGGTTCGTCGCTCATAATTCGATCAGGCGATCGGGCAGTTCGTTGGTGTCGCGGCTGGACTTGGGAAAGTGCAGCGCGAGCGTGCGGCCGACGACCGAGACGGCGCGCGCCATGCCCTCGCCCGGCCGGCCATCCTTTACGTCGCCGATCAACAGCGCCATCGCTTCCCCCCACACCTCCGGCTTCACATATTCGCCGATCGCATCGTCGGCGACGATCTCGGCACGGCGCTCGCGGAGCGACAGATAGATGAGCACGCCGGTGCGTCCGACCGTGCGCCGTTCAGCACCGACGCGGAACAGCTCCACCGCCCGGCGCCTGACCCGCCGCGCCTTGGTCTTCCGCGGAGTCAGCGCCATGCGCAGCGGCATCCAGGCCAAGAGGTAACGGACAACGAGGAACGCCCCGGCGAGCTTGACGAACAGCAGGGTCATCAGCGTCCTGCGTGTCAACGGCTCGTTCCAGCCGAGCACCAGGCCAAGTCCCCAGTCGATCACCGACTGGGGCAACAAGCCCCAGACGACCGGGACCAAAACCATCACCAGCACCGCATAATGCAGCCCGACATCGTGATAGCTGTCCGATCTGTCCGCGACGACGGTCACGATCTCGCCATCGGTGCGGCGTTCGGCCTCGGTCACCGCGTCGGTGACGAGCTTATGGTCGCTTTCGCTGAGCCGCATCATCACCAGCTCCCCGATGCGCCGCCGCCGCCGAATGAGCCGCCGCCGCCGCCGCTAAAGCCGCCGCCTCCCCAGCCACCGCCACCACCGCCCCACCCGCTTGAGCCGCCCCAGCTCGAGCCGCCGCCGCGACCACCGCGTTCGAGTTCATTGGCGATGGTCCACAACACGATCGGCAAGCTGCTGTCTCCGAACCCGCGGCCCTTGTAACCGCCGAACCGACGCAATTTCCGCGTCATCGACAGGAAGATTATGAAGATGACGATCAGAACAATGATGACCGGCAGCGGGAAACCGCCATTTCCGGCAGAGGCATTGTGCGCGCGGTCATATTCCTTGACGGCCGCCGCGACCTTGGCCTTGGCTTGGTCATCGGGAAGCGACAGCTGATCGGCGATCGCATCGGCACCGGCGACGATGCCGCCCGGCAGGTCGCCGGCCCTGAAGCGCGGAAGGATCGCCTGATTGACGATCACGCTGGACAAGGCGTCGGTCAGCACGGGTTCGAGACCATAGCCGACCTCGATACGGACCTTGCGTTCGTTGGGGGCTATGATCAGGATCGTACCATTGCTGACGCCCTTTAGCCCCACACCCCAGGCACGGCCGAGCCGATAGCCGTAATCGTCGATCGGCCGGCCCTCCAGATTAGGGATCGTGGCGACGACCAGCTGCCGACCCGTCTTGCTTTTCAGGGCCTGCAAACGTTGCGTAAGCGACGCCTCATCCGCATCCGGAATGACGTTGGCGGCGTCCACCACCAATCCGGTGAACTTCGGAAATGTCTGCGCATGCGCGGCAACGCCGAACAGCAGCAGCCAGCCGAATAGCAGGGCTCGAAAGACGGTCATCCTGCCGCCGACCGGCCTATTGCGCGTTCGTATCGAAATTGACCGTCGGCGCCTTTTCCGCATTGGGTGTGGTGGCCTGGAAAGTCACCATCGGCTTGGCGCCGTAGAACACCTTGGCGCCGATCACGTCGGGGAAGGTGCGGATGCGCGTGTTATAGGCCTGCACGGCATTGTTATAGTCGCCGCGCGCGACGGTGATGCGGTTCTCGGTGCCTTCGAGCTGCGACTGGAGCGCTAGGAAGTTCTGGTTGCTCTTGAGGTCGGGATAGGCCTCCTGGAGGCGCTGGAACGGGATCAGCGCACTCGACAGCGCGCCCTGCGCCTGACTGTAGCGCTGCATCGCCGCGGGATCGGAAAGCTGCTCGGGCGAGACGGTGACCTGGGTGGCGCGGGCGCGCGCCTCGGTAACGCCGATCAGCACCGATTTTTCCTGCGCGGCATAGCCCTTCACCGTGGAGACGAGATTGGGAATGAGGTCGGCGCGGCGTTGATACTGGTTCTGGACGTCGGCCCAGCGCGCCTTGGCTTCCTCCTCGGCGGTCGGGATGCTGTTGATCCCGCAACCGGACAAGGAAGCGAAAGCGACCGGAACCATGGCAAATGTCATCAGGCGCGAACGGGTCATCGAAACATCCCTCCCTATCGGACGCCAAGGAGGTAGGGATTAAGTTGCGCCGCCGCAACGGTGGGTGCGCCGGACGGAAGCGGCGCTCACTTTAAATTCATCGGCTTTTCCCTATATAGGGTGCGCCGGGTTCGCCCGGCTATGGTGATAAATTGCAGTGTGTAATAGATGCAGCGGACCCGGGGGCAGTACCCGGCGGCTCCACCAAAACCGGCTCTTCGAGCCAGTCCTGATGGGGCCGAACTAGGATCGACGTGTATTGAAAAGCGCTGTTTTTGCCCGGCCTGAGTACGCCGTTTAAGGCTCAAAACACACAAGTGCCAACGATAACGAGGCTCTTGCAATTGCTGCGTAACTAAGTCCTCACGGATGAAGTTACTCTGACAAAAGCGCGGTTGGACCCTACCGGGCAACAGAAAGGGATTCCAGCGGCTTGGGGAGCGCCGGGCAACAGAAGCTCCCCACTTGCTATCCCCTGTAATTCCCGCGCGCGGCTGTAACGTGCGTGTCACATCTTGTCGCACAGCCCGTCCCATATTATGGGAACCAGCTTCGTTTTTCTGAATTGGTATGCGTTTCAACAAGGGGAAGGACGACAATGAGAAAGATATCAACGGCTCTCGCGCTGGCTGCTTTTGCGATGCTCGGCGCATGCAACAAGACTCCCTCGGCTGCCGAAAACGTCATGAACGCGGCGGAAAATGAAGCCGATGCCCTGCAGAACCAGGCCGATGCCTTGGTCGACGATGCGCAGAACCAGGCTGACGCGCTCGACAACAAGGCCGACAATGTGATGGATGCTGCCGAGAACAAGGCGGATGCGATCAAGGACGCCGCCACCAACACGCACTGAATTCTGCGTTCACGCCAAAAGGAAGGGGCCCCGAAACGGGGCCCCTTTTTTATTCAGCTCTCGTCGCGCGTCAGGAAGGCGGGGGCGAATTCAGGGTCCGGACCCTGGTCGCCACCTTCACTGCGCTCGGGCCGCGGCCCGCGGTCACCGCGATCCCCACGTTCGCCGCCACGGTCCCGACGGGGCCCGCGGTCACGCCCGCCATCGCGCCGTGGGCCGCGATCACCGCGGTCGCCACGATCACCCCGGTCGCCACGATCACTGCGCGGTTCGCGCGGCTCACGTGCAGGGCGCGTGTCTTCGAGCTCGGCGCCGGTTTCCTGGTCGACGAGCCGCATCGACAGACGCACCTTGCCGCGCGGATCGACCTCGAGCACCTTGACCTTGACCTCCTGGCCTTCGGTCAATGCGTCGGTGACTTTCTCGACACGCTCGTTCCGGATTTCGGACACATGGACCAGGCCGTCGCGGCCACCCATGAAGTTCACGAAAGCGCCGAAGTCGACCATGTTGACGACCTTGCCATTGTAGACCTTGCCGACCTCGGGCTCGGCGACGATGCCGAAGATCCAGTTGCGCGCAGCCTCGATCTGGGCGACGTCGGACGATGAGATCTTGATCAGGCCCTCATCGTCGATGTCGACCTTGGCGCCGGTCTGCGCGACGATCTCGCGGATCACCTTGCCGCCGGTGCCGATGACTTCGCGGATCTTCGCCTTGTCGATCTGCATCGTCTCGATCCGCGGCGCGTGCGCCGACAGCTCGCCACGCGTGTGATCGAGCGCCTTGGCCATCTCGTTCAGGATATGCGCGCGGCCGTCCTTGGCCTGGGCCAAAGCGGTTTGCATGATCTCTTCGGTGATGCCGGCGATCTTGATGTCCATCTGCAGGCTGGTGATGCCTTCGCTGGTTCCGGCCACCTTGAAGTCCATGTCGCCGAGATGATCCTCGTCGCCGAGGATGTCCGAGATGACCGCATAATCCTTGCCTTCAAGGATCAGCCCCATCGCGATGCCGGAGACGGCGCGCTTGATCGGCACGCCGGCGTCCATCATCGAGAGGCTGCCGCCGCACACCGTCGCCATCGACGACGAGCCGTTGGACTCGGTGATGTCCGACGTGACGCGGATCGTATACGGAAACTCCTCGGCAGTAGGCAGCACCGGCCGAAGCGCGCGCCAGGCGAGCTTGCCATGGCCGACTTCGCGGCGTCCCGGAGCACCGAACCGCCCCACTTCGCCCACCGAATAAGGCGGGAAATTATAGTGGAGCATGAACGACTGGTAGGAGAGACCCTCGAGCCCGTCGATCATCTGCTCGGCGTCCTTGGTGCCGAGCGTGGTGGTGCAGATAGACTGCGTCTCGCCGCGCGTGAACAGCGACGAGCCATGGGTGCGCGGCAGGAAACCGACGATCGCCTCGATCGGGCGGACCGTCTTGGTGTCGCGGCCATCGATGCGACGGCCTTCTTTCAGGATCGCACCGCGGACGATTTCGGCTTCGAGCTTCTTGACCAGCTTCTGCGCGGCCATCTGCTGCTGCGGATCGGCCTCGGCGAACGCGGCCTTGGCCTTGTCGCGCGCGAGGTTGAGCAATGCCGAGCGTTCGGACTTGCTGGTCGTGCCATAAGCAGCGGCAATGTCCGAACCGATCAGGTCGCGAAGTGTCTGCTTCACGGCGCTGGTGTCTTCGGCCTTGGCCAGTTCCCAAGGCTCCTTGGCGGCCTGCTCGGCGAGACGGATGATCGCATCGATCACCTTCTTGCCTTCTTCATGCGCGAACATGACGGCGCCGAGCATGACTTCTTCCGAAAGCTCCTTGGCTTCGGATTCGACCATCAGCACCGCATCGCGGGTACCCGCCATGACGAGATCGAGATCGCCTTCCTTGACCTGCGAGGAATTCGGGTTGAGCACATATTGCCCGTCGACATAGCCGACGCGCGCGCCCGAAATCGGGCCCATGAACGGAATGCCGGACAAGGTCAGCGCGGCGGAGGCAGCGATCATCGCCACGATGTCAGGCTCATTCTCGCCATCGAACGACAGGACCTGCGCGATCACCAGGACTTCGTTGTAGAAGCCTTCGGGGAACAGCGGCCGTATCGGGCGGTCGATCAGGCGGCTGGTCAGCGTTTCCTTTTCGGTCGCACCGCGCTCACGCTTGAAAAAGCCGCCGGGAATGCGGCCTGCGGACGAGAATTTTTCCTGATAGTGAACGGTCAGCGGGAAGAAATCCTGCCCCGGCTTCACGCTTTTCGCCGCGGTCACGGCGCACAGCACGACGGTTTCGCCCATCGTCGCCAGCACGGCTCCGTCGGCCTGCCGCGCAACGCGGCCGGTTTCGAGTGAAAGGGTTTTTCCGCCCCACTCGATTTCTACTTTTTTCATATCAAACATCTGTTTTTCCTTACCTCACCGGCAGCCAGATGCGGCCGGTGACAAATGGACAGGACGGTCGTTCCGTCCGTGTCCGCGCGGGCACAATGCCCGCCTTTGGACCCTAAAGGTCCGTCCCGCGCGCCGCCGAATTGCGGCTGCAGCGGATTCAAAAACGGCCCCTCTTTCGGGGCCGTTCAAGTTACTTACGAAGCCCAAGCTTCGTGATGAGTTCAAGATAGCGCGCCTGATCGGTCTTGCGCAGATAGTCGAGCAGCGACCGGCGCTTGTTGACGAGCATCAGCAGTCCGCGCCGGCTATGATTGTCCTTGGCGTGGCCCTTGAAATGCTCGGTAAGATTGACGATCCGCTCGGTGAGGATGGCAACCTGGACCTCTGGGGATCCGGTGTCGTCCTGGGTTCGGGCGTTGTCCTTGATGATTTCCTGCTTACGTTCGGCGGTTACCGACATCGTCATTCCTTTCAATTCAGAAGTTGAAACCGCGCACCACCCGAAGCTCACCTTCGGAAGCATCCACGAGAGCAACCGGAACAGACCCGTCGGTTGCGAAGTGGAGCCCTGGCTTTGCGGCGATCCCGGCCAATCTCTGCCCCTGTCGGAGCAGCCTTGCCTGGTCGGGGGTGACGGATAGAGCCGGGATGTCGTCCAGCCCTGCCGTCAGCGGCAAGAGTGCCTGTTCAAGCTCGCGGGCCATAGCGAGTTGCGCCATTTTGTCCAGCGAAATCGCGGCAGCAAGGTCGAAGGGGCCGGCCTTGAGCCGGCGCAGCATCGTGACGTGGCCGACCGTGCCCAGGGCTTTCGCGATGTCGCGGGCGAGGCTGCGGATGTAGGTGCCCTTGGAGACGTGCGCGAGGAGGGTGATATCGTCCAAATCCCCGTCGTCACCCCCGTGTACGCAAGAATAACGGTTGGAGATGTCGAGCGACATGATCGTCACCTGACGCGGCTTCATCTCCACGACTTCGCCGGCGCGAGCGCGCGCATAGGCCGGGCGGCCGTCGATCTTGAGTGCGGAATAGGCCGGCGGCACCTGCTCGATCGCCCCGGTGAAGCGGTCGAGGACGGCCGCAATTTGATCATGAGCGGGACGCACGTCCGAGGTCGCGACCACCTTGCCTTCGAGATCGAGCGTGTCGGTCTCCGTGCCGAAGCCGATCGTGAATTGGTAGATCTTGTCGGCGTCCAGCATCCGGCCCGACAGCTTGGTCGCCTCGCCGAGCGCGATCGGCAGCACGCCCGAGGCGAGCGGGTCGAGCGTGCCGCCATGGCCGACCTTCATCTTGGCATAACCGCTTTGGCGCAAGGCGCGCTTGACTGCCCCGACCGCCTGCGTCGAGCCGAGACCTTCGGGCTTGTCGAGGATCAGCCAGCCGTGCAGCGCGGCACTATCCGATGATGGAGGCATAGAAGTCCAGGATCGCCCTGACCGGTGGCACGACGATGGCCCGGACGATGTTGGCGCGCGGCGCGATCAGCGGCAGCACGACCAGCAGGAAGAGCACCAGCGGGAAAGCGAACGGCCGAAGCTTGCGATAATAGACAGCCAGGGGCCGCGGCAGCAGTCCCTCGACGATATGGCCGCCGTCGAACGGCGGCAGCGGGATCAGGTTGAAGACCGCCAGGAAAACGTTGAGGACCAGAAAGTTGCGCAGGTTGGCGATCACGAACGGCGATGCGCCGGCGGGCACCACCGTTGCGAGCGCCAGCATCGTCAGGAAGGCGAGTAGGAAATTCATCCCCGGGCCGGCCAGCGCCACCAGCACCATCTGGAACCGCGGGTTGCGCAGCCTTTTCTCGTTCACCGGCACGGGCTTGGCCCAGCCGAACACCGGCGCGTGGGCGAGCGCGAGCATCATCGGCAAGATCAAAGTCCCGAACGGATCGATGTGGCGGATCGGGTTTGGGCTCAGCCGCCGTTGTTCCTTCGCGGTCGGATCACCGAACGCGTAGGCCACCCAGCCGTGCGAGATTTCGTGGAGCACGATCGCGAACACCAATGGAATGATCCAGGTGGCGATATCGAACAGGGTCGACTGCTGCATCAGGCGCAAACGCCCCCTCGCTGTGGTCTATCGACCGGACGACGATGGCGATCAGCCCGCGTCATCCGGCTCCTTGCCAAGGTCGCGCGCTATCGCCGGCTTGCGCAGCAGCTGGTCGATATGGCTGCCTTCGTCGAAGCTTTCGTCGGCGAGGAACTTGAGATTGGCGGCATATTTGGTGTTCACCCGCCGCGACACCTCGCCGCGAAGGTAGCGGACATTGTGGCGCAACGCCTTGAGCACTTCATCCTCATCGGCGCCGAGCAGCGGCTTTACGAACACCGTCGCATGGCGCAGGTCGGGCGACATGCGCACTTCGGTGATCGAGACGCTGTGGCTGGCGAGCACGTCGTCATGGACGTCGCCGCGAATCAATATGTCGGCCAGCGCATGGCGGACCTGTTCGCCGACGCGAAGCAGGCGGACCGAGCGTCCTTCCGGGCTTTCATTCTGACGCATGGCCGATTGTCATCTACCGTTCGGCGGACCGGCGGATCGCGAAAGATCCGCCGTCCTGCCTAAAGTGTCCGCTCGCGTTCCTCGACCTCGAAGGTCTCGACGAAGTCGCCCGCCTTGAGATCGGTGGTATTGTCGAACGTCACGCCGCATTCGAGACCGGCCCGCACTTCGGCCACGTCGTCCTTGAAGCGCCGCAGCGACGCGATCACGCCATTGTAGATGATCACGTCGTCACGCATGATCCTGGCCCTGAGCGCCTTGCGGATGAAACCGTCGGTGACGAGCAGGCCCGCCGCCTTGCCATGCTTGCCGGCCGAGAAGACTTCGCGGACTTCGGCGCGTCCGACCACGGTTTCGACCATCAACGGACCAAGCTGGCCCGCCATCGCCGCCTTCACTGCGTCGGTAAGGTCGTAGATCACGTCATAATATTGCAGCGCGACGTGATCGCGCTCGGCGATCTCGCGTGCCTTGGCATTGGGACGGACGTTGAAGCCGATGATCGGAGCGCCCGAAGCCTTCGCCAATGTGACGTCGCTCTCGGTGATGCCGCCGACGCCGGCGTGCAGCACGCGCGCCTTGATATCGTCGTTCGATATCCGGTTGACCGCATTGACGATCGCCTCGACCGAGCCCTGGACGTCGCCCTTGACGACCAAGGGAAATTCCATCGCCTGGTTTTCCTTGAGCGCCGAGAACATCGTATCGAGGCTCGCTGGTGCGCTGGTCGTGCGCTTCTTGTCGAGGATGCCCTGCCGATAGGCCGCAACCTCGCGGGCGCGCGCCTCATTCTCGACGACCGACATGATGTCGCCGGCCGACGGAACACCCGACAGACCGAGCACTTCGACCGGGAAGCTCGGACCGGCGCTCTTGATCTGGCGGCCATGGTCGTCGATCATCGCGCGGACCTTGCCGCTGATCGCACCGACGACGAAGATGTCGCCGACGTTGAGCGTGCCGCGCTGCACAAGCACGGTCGCCAGCGGACCGCGCCCCTTGTCGAGCTTGGCTTCGACAACCGTGCCTTCGGCGGGACGGTCGGGATTGGCCTTGAGCTCGAGCACTTCGGCCTGCAGCTGAATCGCTTCGAGAAGTCCGTCGAGATTGGTCTTCTTGAGCGCCGAAACCTCGACGTCCTGGACGTCGCCGCCCATCTCCTCGACGACGACTTCGTGCTGGAGCAGCTCCTCGCGGATCTTCTTGGCATTGGCGCCCGGCTTGTCGATCTTGTTGATCGCGACGATCATCGGCACGCCGGCCGCCTTGGTGTGGCTGATCGCCTCGATCGTCTGCGGGCGAAGGCCATCGTCCGCCGCCACCACAAGGATCACGATATCGGTGACATTGGCACCGCGCGCGCGCATTTCGGTGAAGGCCTCGTGGCCCGGCGTGTCGAGGAAGGTGATCTTCGATTTGTCGGGCAGGCTCACCTGATAGGCGCCGATATGCTGGGTGATGCCACCCGCTTCGCCGGCAACGACATTCTCGCCCCGGATCGCGTCGAGCAGCGATGTCTTGCCATGGTCGACGTGGCCCATGATCGTGACCACCGGCGGACGCGACTGCAATGTCTCGTCGGCATCGACATCGCTGTCGGTCTGGATGTCGATGTCGGCTTCGCTGACCCTTTTCACGTCATGGCCGAATTCGTTTACGAGCAGCTCGGCGGTGTCCTGATCGATGGTCTGCGTAAGCGTGACGACGACGCCCATCTTGAACAGCGACTTCACCAGATCGGCGCCGCGTTCCGCCATGCGGTTGGCGAGCTCCTGCACGGTGATCGCCTCGGGGACGACCACTTCGCGGACCTGCTTCGCCTGCGGTCCCGCCTGCTGATGGGCACGCCTTTCCTTTTCGCGGGCGCGCTTCAGCGCCGCCAGCGAGCGCGCGCGAACGCTGCCCTCGCCATCGTCGAGCGCACGCGAAACGGTCAGCTTGCCGGACTGGCGGCGATCGTCGCGCGCACGTACCGGACGGGCCGGCTCGGGACGCTTGATCGACGGCTTGGCGCGGCCATGTCCGGGCCGGCCCTCTTCGTCGTCGTCCGCGAACACGGGCGGGGGCGCCACGCCGGGCGATGGCGCCGCAGCGGGTTGTTCGGCCTCGCCGGAAGCCACCCTGGCGGCTTGCTGCTCGGCCTGGCGCGCACGCTCTTCCTCGGCCTTGCGATTGTCTTCGGCGCGGCGGCGTTCGTCTTCGCTCGCTTCCTGGACCAGGCGATCCTCACGGCGGCGCGCTTCTTCGAGCGCAGCCATGCGCGCTTCGTCAGCTTCGCGAAGCAGCCGTTCCTGGATCTCGCGCCGCGAGGCGGTATCCGACGTCGGCCGTTGCGGTGCCCTGTTGACGGGAGCCGGCGCCGGCGGGGCCTTGGCGACAGGCGTGGCTTCGGGCGCAGGCGTGGCGACCTCCGGCTTGGGCGCTTCGACCTCGCCCGGCCGGCCGAGGATGCGCCGCTTCTTGACCTCGACCACCACCGTGTTCGAGCGCCCATGGCTGAAGCTCTGCTTGACCTTACCCGTCTCGACGGTCCGCTTCAGGCCCAAAGGAGCCCGTGCGCCAAGCTTCGGCTTATCTGTCGTCTCGCTCATTCTAATCCTTCACTCACTTCACAAGCGATGCATTCGGCGACCCTGCCGATGCGGCCCTTGAACCTTCATTCGTTCCGATAAAAGCGCGCCACCGTTCGAGCGCGCTCAGCACGCGCGCTGCGGCAGCACGATCGATTATGGCGATATGTACCACATTCTGGCGTCCCAGCGCCAATGACAATATTGGTCTTTCCAGCGGAAAAACCAACCCTTGCGGATCGCCGCCGCCGACCCGCCATGCCTGGTCGAGCCGGCCGCTGCCATCCTCGCCCGCATCGGCGGCGTGGATCAGCAACCGGACTTCGCCCTTGCGCGCAGCGTTTTCGATCTTTTCGCTGCCGGTCAGGAGATTGCCGGCGCGTGCTTCGAGGCCGAGGCGATCGAGCGCCGCCTGGCGAAGCGCATCCTCGGTGCGCGCCGCCAGATCGTCCGGAATATCGACCAGATCGCTCTTGAATGCGCGCCGCAACACGCCCCTCAATTTGCCGTTGACGGCCGCTTGATCGAGCGCTGCGCGGTCAACGCCGATCCAGGCGCCGCGGCCCGGCGCGCGCGCGCGAACGTCGGGCGCGACACGCCCATCGGGTCCGAGTGCAAGTCGAATCAGGGCCGCGCGCGGGGCATGCGCGCCGGTGAGCACGCATTTACGTTCGGGACCGTCTGCTTCGCAGTCGTCTAGAACCTCATTGGGAGTCTGCCGCAACCGCGTCCTCCCCTTCATCCTCGAACCAGTGCGCGCGCGCGGCCATGATGATCTCGTTGCCCTGCTCTTCGCTGAGGCCATATTCGGACAGCAGGCCGCCCTTGTCCTCGGGGCGGGTGCTTTCGGCCCGGCGGCGCGGCTCGACACGCTTCTTCGCGACCAGCTCGTCGGTGGCGAGATCGGCCAGATCGTCGAGCGTCTTGATCCCGGCCTTGCCGAGCGTGACGAGCATCTGCTCGGTCAGATAGGGCATTTCCGCAATGGCATCCTCGACGCCGAGCTTGCGGCGTTCCTCGCGGGAAGCCTCCTCGCGGCGCTCCAGCGCTTCCTTGGCGCGGCTCTGCAGCTCCGCGGCAAGATCCTCGTCGAAGCCTTCGATCGAGCTCAGCTCCTCGACCTCGACATAGGCCACTTCCTCGAGCGCGCCGAAGCCTTCGGCAACCAGCAATTGTGCCAGCGTCTCGTCGACGTCGAGTTCGTTCTGGAACATCTCCGAGCGCTCGACGAACTCGCGCTGGCGCTTCTCGCTCGCATCGGCCTCGGTCATGATGTCGATCGCCGAACTGGTGAGCTGGCTGGCGAGCCGGACATTCTGGCCGCGCCGGCCGATCGCCAGGCTGAGCTGGTCGTCGGGAACCACGACTTCGATGCGGCTTTCCTCTTCGTCGATCACGACGCGCGATACCGTCGCCGGCTGCAGCGCGTTGACGACGAACGTGGCGAGATCCTCGGACCAGGGAATGATGTCGATCTTCTCGCCCTGCATTTCCTGGACCACCGCCTGCACGCGGCTGCCCTTCATGCCGACGCAGGCGCCGACCGGGTCGATCGAGCTGTCGTGGCTGATCACGCCGATCTTGGCGCGGCTGCCCGGATCGCGCGCGGCCGCCTTGATCTCGATGATGCCGTCGTAGATTTCGGGCACTTCCTGCGCGAACAGCTTCTTCATGAAGTCGGGATGCGCGCGGCTGAGGAAAATCTGCGGGCCGCGATTCTCGCGGCGCACCGACAGGATCAGCGAGCGGGCACGATCGCCAACGCGAAGCACCTCGCGCGGAATCTGCTGGTCGCGGCGGATCACGCCCTCGGCGCGGCCAAGGTCGACGACAACATGGCCAAACTCGACGCGCTTGACGACGCCGGTGATTATCTCCCCCGCGCGGTCCTTGAATTCCTCAAATTGCCGCTCGCGCTCGGCATCGCGGACCTTTTGGAAGATGACCTGCTTGGCAGCCTGCGCGGCGATCCGGCCGAATTCGATCGGCGGCAGCGGATCGACAATGAAGTCGCCAAGCACGGCGCCTGGCTGCAGCTTCTGCGCGTCCTCGAGGCTGACCTGCTTGAAATAATCGTCGACCTGCTCGACCACCTCGACCACACGCCACAGGCGAAGGTCGCCGCTGGTCGCATCGAGCTTGGCGCGAATGTCATTTTCGGCGCCGTAGCGCGCACGCGCCGCGCGCTGGATCGCATCCTCCATCGCTTCGATCACGATCGCCTTGTCGATCAGCTTCTCGCGTGCCACCGAATCGGCGATTGCGATCAGCTCTGCCTTGTTGGCGGAAACGGCAGTTGCCATGGTCTTCTATCCTTCTACCTTGATGGAATCGGCGCCATCCGCACAAAGCGGGGCTGTCGCCGCAATAAGCTTGTCGGTCAGCACCAGCTTGGCCGCATGGATCGCGCTGGTCGGGAGGGTGACGCGCCCCTTACCCGGAATTTCGATCAGTATGTTACCGTCCTCGGTGCCGGCCAGTATCCCCGTAACCTGCTTGCGGCCATCGACCGCTTCGGAGAGCGTGACGCGCGCCTGATGCCCGGCCCAGTCGTCATAGTCGCGCAGGCGCGTCAGCGGCCGGTCGATGCCGGGCGAGCTCACCTCGAGTCGATAGGCCTCGGCGATCGGGTCCGCTTCATCGAGCAGTTCCGACACGCGGCGCGAGAGTCGTTCGCAATCCTCGAGCGATAGCTGCCGGGTATCGGGGCGCTCGGCCATGATCTGAAGCGTCGGATCCGACGTACCGCCGACCATCTTGACGCGCACGAGTTCGAGCCCCTCGGCTTTCGCCTGCGGTTCGATCAGCTTCGTCAATGCGGCGATATCCGCCATTCCTGCTCCTCAAAACATGGTCCGTAAGACATGAGAACTTGCCGCCGATCCCGTGGGGGACCAGCCTCAACATGCTAACAATGTCGAGAAAGGCATCGGCTATATAGGCGCAATAGGCGAACACGGCAAGCGATCAGCGGCAGATTCCGCCGCTGCGGTCGGAACATGGGCCGCCCGGCTTAGTCCTGGGCCCGCAATGGCTCCAGCGCCTTGCCCTCTGCCCCGATGCGGATGGCGAGCACCAGGCCGTTCAATAGGGTGAAGACGATGGCGACCCACACCAGGCCGAACGCGAGCGGGAGCACAGCGATCTCGGCCGCGACGACCAGATAATTGGGGTGCCGGACGAAGCGGAACGGGCCGCCCGTCACCAGCGGCGATCCCGGAAGGATGATGATCCGGGTCGTCCAGCGCCGCCCGAGCGTCGCCAGCACCCAGAGCCGGCCGCACTGCAGTAGGACGAAGACTGCGATCAGCGGCCACAGGATCGGCCGGCCGGGTGCGAGAATCCACAGCGACGCCAGCCATGCGGCATGGACGGCCACGATCAGCGGGTAATGGGCCGAGCCGACCTCATAGGCGCCCTGCGCGAGCAGGGCGCGCGTGTTGCGCCGGGCGATGATCAGTTCGGCCAGGCGCTGCGCCGTCACGAGCGCGATGAGGACATAGGCGATCACGCCGCGCGCGAAAGCAGCAGGCCGCTGGCCGTGAAGCCCGGGCCAAGCGCGAGCAGCATGGTGTTTTCGGGCATGCCGTCCAAAGCCAGCAGCCGTTCGAGGACGAACAGCACGGTCGGCGCAGACATGTTGCCATATTCGTTCAGGACGGCGCGCTCATGATCGAGCGTGCCCTCGCTGAGCGCAAGGCTTTGCTCGAGCGCGGCGATCACCTTGGCGCCGCCGGGATGGCAGGTGAAGCGGGAAATATCCTGCACGGCAAGGCCCGCCTTGGCAGCCATCTGTCGCACGCCGTCCGCCATATTCTCCTCGACGAACGGCGGAATGGCGCGATCGAAGATCACGCCAAGGCCGGGATCGTCCACATCCCAACCCATGATCCGCAACGTGCCGGGCCACAATATCTCGCTGCCTGCGCGAACGGCGATCTTGCCGGACACGCCCGAACGCAGCACGCAGGCGGCGGCGCCATCGCCGAACAGCGCGGTCGCGACGATATTGGCCTTGGTGAGCTTGTCGAGACGAATCGAGATCGAGCATAATTCGACGGTCACGAACAGCACCGTGCGGCCCGGCGCGGTGGATGCGAGCCGCCCGGCAAGCGCAAGCCCGCTCACACCGCCGGCGCAGCCAAGACCGAATATCGGGACGCGCTCGACGTCGCGCCTGAAGCCCATTTCGTCCGCAGCCCTCGCCTCCAGGCTGGGGGTGGCGATCCCTGTCGTGGAGACTGTCACGAGCACATCGACCTCGCCGGCGGATACCCCCGCCTGGTCGAGCGCCTTGCGCGCAGCCGCGATATAGAGCTGCTCGGCCGCTTCGAGATAGACGCGGTTTCGCTCACTCCAGCCGTGATCGCGCTCATACCATTCGAGCGGCTGCACGATGCGGCGCGTCGCGATGCCGGCATTGTCGAACACCGGGGACAGCCGTTCGAAATCGGCGGCGCGCCGGCCGAACAACCGACGCGCCAGCTGCTTCGCCCCGTCCTGCGTGAGCACGCCGTCGGGTACCGCCGTCGCTAGCGACAGCAAGGCGACGGGAATTGCGGGACTTTCAGGCATTCACGGGTTCCCGCTGGCGACGAGGTCGGGCGACAGGTAGGGCACAAGAAGGACCGGGAAATGTTGTGCCTAGGTCAGGGAGAAATGTGGGGAGGCTATTTGTGCGAAGAAACCTTATAGCAATTTTCGCCTTCGCACTTGCCTGTTGTAGCAACAGCAACGCGCAGAATGGCAAATATGGTGCAGGCGACAAGACGCGGCCGTTCAAGGTCGCGGAGGTCGCCCGTTTCGACGAACCCTGGGCGATGGCCTTCCTCCCCGATGGACGCCTGCTGGTCACCGAAAGAAAAGGTGCGCTCAAGATCCTGAACAGGGACCGAACCACCGGCAGGATAACGGGCACGCCCATAGTCGATTATGGCGGCCAGGGTGGATTGGGGGACGTCGCGCTGCACCCCGACTTCGCCCGCAACCACCTGGTCTATCTGAGCTGGGCGGAGGCAGGACCGGGCGGCACGCGCGGCGCCGCGATTGGCCGAGGAGCGCTCGTGCTCGACGACAAGGGCGCCGGCCGGATCGACGGACTGAGCGTCATCTGGCGCCAGCAGCCGAAGGTGGACGGACGGGGTCATTACAGCCACCGGCTGCTGTTCTCGCCCGACGGCTATCTGTTCGTATCGAGCGGCGAGCGGCAGAAGTTCACGCCCGCGCAGGACCTCAACGTCAATCTCGGCAAGATCCTGCGCCTCAAGGACGACGGCAGTCCCGCACCCGGCAACCCGTTCGCCGACCGCGGGCCGATCGCCGCGCAGATCTGGACGCTGGGTCACCGCAACGCGCTGGGGCTTGCATTCGACAGCGCCGGTCGTCTCTGGGAAAGCGAGATGGGGCCGCGCGGCGGCGACGAGGTCAATCTGATCGAGCGCGGCAAAAATTATGGCTGGCCGGTGGTTTCGAACGGCGACAATTATGACTTCACGACGATTCCCGATCACCCCACGCACCCGGAATTCGAAGCGCCGAAGGTGTGGTGGAACCCATCGATCTCGCCGTCGAGCATCGCCATCTATTCGGGCGACATGTTCCCGCAATGGCGCGGCAGCGCGTTCGTCAGCGCATTGAGCGGCAAGGCGCTGATTCGGATTGCGCTCAACGCGACGGAGGCGAAGAAGGCCGAGCAATGGGACATGGGCGACCGGGTCAGGCAGGTGAAGGAGGGACCAGACGGGGCGCTCTGGCTGCTGATCGATGGCGAGGATGGGGCGCTGCTGCGGCTTACGCCTCGGTAGCTAGAGGCGCCGGTATCGAAGGTACCAGACCTCATGCCCCTTCCGCCTGGCCTTGGCCTCGTAGCGTGTCTCCGGCCAGTCGTCGGGGCGGACGAGGAAGTCATGTGGGCGCTCGGCGAGCCATTCGAAATCGCTGCGGCGGTTCATCACCATCATCGACCAGCGGCAGTAGGTCGGATCGTCGGTGCCGAGCCGAAATTCGGCGCCAGGCGCGAGCTTCGATGCGATCATGTCGAGCGGGCCGTTGTTGATCATCCGGCGCTTAGCGTGGCGCGCCTTCGGCCATGGATCGGGGTGCAGCAGGTAGAGGCGCGTCAGTGACGCGTCGGGCAGTCGCGCGAGCACTTCGAGGGCATCGCCCATGTGCAGGCGGACATTGGCGAGCTTGCCTTCCTCGACCTTCGCCAGCGCGGCGACGACGCCGTTCAGGAACGGCTCGCAGCCGATGAAACCATGGCCGGGACGGTTCGCCGCCTGCGCGGCAAGATGCTCGCCGCTGCCGAAGCCGATCTCGAATTCGAGCGGACGACCATCGCCGAACAGGGTCTGCGCGGACAGCGGTCCGTCGGGAAGATCGCGCTCGGGCAGGCGCGTCTCAAGTAGTTCGGCCTGGCCCTTGCGCAGCTTGTGCCCGGAACGCCTGCCGTAGAGACGGCCGATGGTTGACGGATCGGACATAGAGATCATCCAGCATTGAAGCCGGCGAGCCGGGTAACGGCTTATAGACCGGAAGGGCTAGACCGCTTGCTTCAGTTGATCGACCAGGTCGGTCTTTTCCCAGCTGAAGCGGTTGCCCTCGGGCTTGCGGCCGAAATGGCCATAAGAGGCGGTCGGCTCGTAGATCGGGTGATTCAGCGCGAGGTGGGTGCGGATGCCCTTGGGCGTCAGCCGCACGAGCTCGGGAAGCACCTGCTCGAGGCGCGCCGCGCTCACCCCGTTGGTCTCGGTGCCGTGCAGGTCGACATAGAGCGACAGCGGCTCGGCGACGCCGATCGCATAGGACAATTGGATCGTGCAGCGCTTGGCGAAGTCCGCCGCGACGATATTCTTGGCGAGATAGCGGGTGATGTAGGCGGCCGAGCGGTCGACCTTGGTCGGGTCCTTGCCGCTGAATGCGCCGCCGCCGTGCGGGCTCGCGCCGCCATAGGTGTCGACGATGATCTTGCGCCCGGTGAGGCCGGTATCACCGTCGGGGCCGCCGATTTCGAAGATGCCGGTCGGGTTGACGAAGATGTCGTCGTCCCCGGGCATCCAGCCATCGGGGAGCACGTCGGCAAACGCGCCCTTCACATAGTCGCGCAGCTTCGCCTGGTCGCAGCCGGCCGAATGCTGGGTCGATACGACCAGCTTGATCGCGCGCACCGGGCGGCCGCCCTCGAAGCCGAGCGTGACCTGGCTCTTGCTGTCGGGCTCGAGGAAATCCACCGCGCGGCTGTGACGGTCGGCGGCGAGCCGTTCGAGCACGCGATGCGAATAGTAAAGCGTCGCCGGCATGTAGTCGGGCGTCTCGTCACAGGCAAAGCCGAACATGATGCCCTGGTCGCCGGCGCCTTCGTCCTTGTTGCCGCTTTCGTCGACGCCCTGTGCGATATCGTCCGACTGGCCGTGCAGATAATATTCGAATGCGGCGTCGCGCCAGTGGAAGCCGCTCTGCTCGTAGCCGATCCGGCGCACCGTCTCGCGCGCCGCATTCTCGACCTCATCCTGGGTGAACGGCTTCGAGCAGCGGATCTCGCCCGAAAGCACGATCCGGTTGGTCGTGACCAAGGTCTCGCAGGCAACGCGCGCCTCGGGATCCTTGCCGATCAGCAGGTCGACGACGGCATCCGAAATCTGGTCGGCGACCTTGTCCGGATGGCCTTCGGACACCGATTCGGACGTGAACATGTAGTTGCTGCGCATCGGAAACCTGCTGTTTCGGGTGAGATCAAGGATATGCAGATATCCTTATGTCCGCCACCTAGCGGGTCTTGCGGCGCGCTGCAATTGCCCCGATGCCCAAAAGAAACGCAAATGCGAGCGGCAGCATATTGCCGTAGCGCGCGAACAGAGTGGGCGGAGCGGGAGGTGGCAGGGTCGTGTCGATCACGCCCTCCTTGCGCCACGGCAGGCTGTTGAGCAGGTTGCCGCGCGCGTCGATCACGGCCGAGATACCGGTCGGGGTCGACCGAATCACCGGCAACCCCTCTTCGAGCGCACGCAGCCGGGCCTGTGCGAGATGCTGCGGCGGGCCCCAGGCGCCGAACCATGCATCGTTCGAGGGATTGAAGATGAAGTCCGGCCGATGCGCCCGATCGACGACATGGCCCGAGAAAATGATCTCGTAACAGACCTGGAAGCCGACGCGCCCGGCCAGCGGCAGTTGCAGCGTCATCGGCCCGGGCCCGGGATCGAAATCGACGTCGCCAGGGGCAAGACGCGACAAGCCGAGCCGCGACAGCACCGGACGCATCGGCAGATATTCGCCGTAGGGAACAAGATGATTCTTGTCGAAGCGTGCCATGATCCGCCCGGCCGGGTCGATTGCGAACACGCTGTTGGTCGCACTCGTCACGTCGATTCCGTCGGATGAGCGGAGCGTGATCCCACCCGACAGCAGCAGGTCTTTTGGACCAAGCGCTGCGGCGACCGTCCTGCGCAATTCGGCCGTGCTCTCCCGATATGCGACGTCGCGCCGTGCGTCCTGCAGCGCACGGGTGACTGCGGCTTCAGGCCAGAGCAAAAGGGTCGGCACATTCGGATCGTGGCGCGACAAGCGGACCAGCCGCTGAACCGCACGCGCTTCGGACCCTTCCTGCCACTTCTCGTCCTGGCCGATGTTCGGCTGGACGATGTGGATCCTGACTCCGTTGGCGGTGACCGGCGCCGCAGCCTGAAACAGCGACGCCAATGCGACGATCGCGAGAACCAGCGCAATTGCGCCGCCGCTTCGCCATTCCTTGCGGAGGAACAGATATATGGCACCGCCGAGGAGGGTCGCGAACGCCGACAGGCCATAGGTACCGACGAGCTTTGCGACCCAAGCCCATGGCGTGCCGACCAGCGCTGCGCCGAGCGGGTTCCAGGCGAAGCCGGTGAACATGGTCGCGCGCAGCCATTCGGTGACGATCCAGCCACCGGCCAGCATAAGGATCAGCGCGATCCGGCTCGAACGGCCGATGCGCCAGGCGAGGCCGGCCGCGATCGCCGGATAGACCGAGAGGTAGAAGGAAAGCAGCACGACCGCGACCCAGCCGAGCCACGCCGGCATGTTGGCTTGGTAGGTGAAGGACGTGGCGATCCAGTTGAGCCCGACGCAGAAATAGCCAAGCCCGAACAGCCAGCCGCGCACCAGCGCGCCGCGCAAATTGGGCGCGCGCTCGATCAACGACATGAACATAGCCAGCGAAAGCAAAGTGATTGGCCACAGGCCCAAAGGCTGGAAGCCGCATGCACCGGCCGCGCCGATGAGCAGGGACAGGAGAAGCGGCGTCACCTCCGCGCTATGTGGACCGCAGGCCGGATTTTCAATCTGTCATTGTGGCCGGCAAAGCGGCTAGGTTGGCGCGCATGGCTGCGCTTTCGCCTTTCCATCTCGCCTTTGCCGTCCATGATCTGGACGCGGCACGGGCGTTTTACGGCGGATTGCTGGAGTGCCCGGAGGGCCGCAGCGCCGACGACTGGATCGACTTCGATTTCTTCGGGCATCAGATCGTCGCGCATCTCGACCCGGAAGCGAAACCACGACGGCACACCAACCCTGTCGACGGCCATGACGTCCCCGTGCCGCATTTCGGCGCGGTGCTGCCGATGGACGTGTGGCGGGCGCTCGCCGATCGGCTGCAGAAAGCCGGGGTGGATTTCGTCATTCCGCCATCGACGCGCTTCGAAGGACAGGCCGGCGAGCAGGCGACGATGTTCTTCCTCGATCCGTCGGGCAATGCGATCGAGATCAAGGCGATGCGCACCATCGCCAATCTGTTCGCCAAGAATGAGACGTAGGAAAATCAGATGAACGAAACGATCAGCCGCTTCGGTTACCCGGCGACCTTGATCGCCGAATATGAACATTGGGTCGTCCTGCTTCGCCCGTCCCAGCCGACGCTTGGCAGCCTGGTGCTGGCGGCGAAGGGTGAGGCCCGTGCCTTTTCCGCGCTCGATCCGGCGGCATTCGCGGAACTCGCGGACGCCGTGAAGGATATCGAGATCGCGCTTTCGGAACGCGTACAATATGCGAAGATCAACTATCTGATGCTGATGATGGTCGACCCGCATGTCCATTATCACGTCATCCCGCGCTACGAGGGCGAGCGCAGCGGCGCCGGCCTGACCATCACCGACACAGGCTGGCCGAAGACCCCGGCGCTTGGCGATGCGATCGAGCTCAGCGACGAGCAGACGGCGAAGATGGTCGGATGGCTCAGGGAAATCTGGCCCTGACGATTAGAAACTCCAAGCGGCGGTAAGCGCCTTGGCTTTCTCGACATCCTCGGGGAAATCGACCTCCTGCCATTGCTCGCCCTTGATCGAGACGGTCAGGACCTCGCTTTCCTGCGCAAGCGCGTCGATCGCGCGCAGATACCAGCGGCGCGTGCCTTCGGCGGTGTGCATCATCCGGTCGACCTGATCGATGAATTGATTGCCACCCTCGCCGCGAAAGGCGAGCAGGCCGATCGACTCCGAATTATATTCGCCTGGCTCGAGCGCCTTGCCGATGCGCAGCAGGCGGTCGCCTTCGCGCAGCACCTTCATGTCGTCGGAATCATAATCGTCCTTCTCATCGACCGTGACGGTGACCGCGCCTTGTTCGGTCGCGAGTACCTTTGCGACCAGCGCCGGCGAGATTAGAGTGTCGCCGTTGAGCAGCAATGTATCGCGGTCGAACTCGCTGCGCGCCAGCCACACCGAGCCGAGATTGTCGGCGACATGATAGAAGGGATTGAACAGGGTGCGGACGCCCGCGCGGCGCGCGGCGACTGCGTCGACCAGATCGTCGCGGAAGCCGGTGACCACCACCATATCGGTGATGCCGTTCGCGGCGAGAGCGTCGAGCTGCCACTCGAGCAGGCTCTTGCCCGAAAATGCTATCAGGCATTTGGGCCGGTCTTCGGTGAGGGGAAGCAGGCGAGACCCCTTGCCGGCGCTCAATATTATCGCTTTGGTGATCGGCATGGAGCAGCGCCCGTGCTGGATTGAACAAAAGGCGTTGCGCCCTCGCCCGGCGCTTAGCGCCTCGTCCTTCAGCCGTCATCCGTTTCGTCGCGACGCGACGCCATGACCGGCTGGACGGCAATCCTCCTCGCTGGGCAAAGGCCCGGCGAAAACACCTTCGCCGAAGCGCATGGGGTGCGCCTCAAGGCGCTTATCCCGGTAGCGGGCACGGCGATGATCGAGCGTGTCGTGCAGACCCTGCTGGCAGCTCGCGGCATCGAACGGATCGTGATCCTTGCGCAGGATCCGGAGACCTTGCTCGCCGCCTTACGCCCGGAACTGCGTGCGCTTCCACAGCTCACTGGCGCGGTTAGCGGCGACGGGATCGCCAGCAGCATCGCGCAAATCCTCGGCACACCGACGGCGCCGTTTCCGGTGCTGGTGACGACCGCCGATCATGCGCTGCTTACGCCCATTATGGTCGAGGAATTCCTGAGCGGCTCTGACGGCGGCGATGCCACATTCGCAGTTGTCGGCCGCACGATCGTCGAGGCAGCGTTTCCGCAAACGCGCCGGACCTGGCTGCGGTTCGGCGACGGCGCGTATAGCGGCGCCAATCTGTTCGCGCTACGGACGCCGGCTGTGCATACCGCGCTGGAGCATTGGTCGGCGATCGAGCAGGACCGCAAGAAGGCGCTGCGGCTGATGCTGTCCTTCGGTCCCCTGCTCGCACTGCGGGCGCTGACGCGGACCATTTCGCTCGATCGGGCATTGGAGAAGGCCGGGCGCCGGCTCGGGCTGGTGGTGCGGGCGGTGAAGCTGCCGTTCGCCGAGGCGGCGGTAGATGTCGACAAGGAGGGTGACCTGCTGCTTGCCGAGCAGATCCTTGCGCAAAGGGTAACGGAGTAGGAATTGCCGCGCTTGCGGCCCGTCGTCTCCGCCGCCTTTGGCGGCTCCGGCTGAACGAGGTTCCAATCCGGGGACCCCACGACCAACAAAAAAGCCCCGCGCAAGGCGGGGCTTTCTTGTTGGTTGCGGGAGTAGGATTTGAACCTACGACCTTCAGGTTATGAGCCTGACGAGCTACCGGGCTGCTCCATCCCGCGTCAAACCTTACGCCCCCAACAAAGGGGGTAACATGTGAATGGGTTCTTCCTGATGCGCTGGCTTCAAAGCCTGGCGACGACCTACTCTTCCATCGCTTAAGCGATAGTACCATCGGCGCTGTCTGGTTTCACGGCCGAGTTCGGGATGGGATCGGGTGGGTCACAGACGCTATGGCCACCAAGCTA